>SDBV01002312.1_pt1 | contig 28490 bp, 5 predicted proteins | sample 2277081 | NCBI WGS metagenome assembly SDBV01 (sample SAMN10402039, study PRJNA504765) | marine sediment metagenome | isolation source: marine sediment core GS10_PC15, 223 cmbsf | place: Arctic Ocean: Southern Knipovich Ridge | collected 2010
AATAATAAGGGCCATGCTATCGATCACGGCTGTTGCACAGCCCCGGTAAGCCGGCTTGATGAGAATAAGGATGGGAAAGGCGAAGGCAACGGCGTTGTACTAACGCGAAACTTCGCGCTAAAACACCCCCTTTAATGATAAAAAGAACGCAAAAAGACGGGAAAAAGCATGAAAAAAGAGAAAAAAAGGCGGAAAAGTGCTTGTTAAGAAGGTAAAAGCAACGAATTTATCCACTAATTTTCACCCGTCTACGCCATCCGTCTTCGTTTCACTTCGACGCGACAGGAAGGCTACGACGCGACAGGCAGGATTATTTATAAGATAAAAGCGATTATTATCACGAAAAACGTGAAGATGATGAGGAAAAGCTTTTGTGAATTGCCCTGTTGTAACGAATCGACCTTCAAGGCTTTTAGTTGCGCTCAAGGCTTTTAGTTGCGCTTTCAAGGTCTTTTAGTTGCGCTCTCCCGGTACATTTAATTGTGCCCAAGATTTTTTAGCTGTACGGGTCCAAATATCTGGTCTCCGGTATGAATTTGCAGGAAAGCCGCCTCAGAAAAAAAACTCTTGGTAGTTCAGGTAGATTGTTGTAGAATTATCGGTATCTTACGGAGAAAAATATGCTTTTTAATCGTGTAAATGGGAAATCTCAGAATATGAGGAAGGAAATATCACGTGAGAGCTACTCTCGCCGGTGTTGTGTGCTACTGGCACTGTTGATGGCACCTGCTGTCGTCTGTCTGGGTCAATCGGACACGGATTGGCCAGGCTGGCGCGGCCTCAGCAAACAAGGCCGAAGCGAGCCGAACGGTCCTACAACATGGTCTGATGATAGCAACGTGGCATGGAAGACGAGCCTGCCGGGAAAGGGTCACTCATCGCCGGTCGTAGTTGGTGACGATATTATCGTCACTGCGGCGTATTCTGTGGCGCACGGCCAGAACAGACAGACGGGGATGTACATTCTCGTAGCCCTGGCACTTCTGTTGGTGGGGTCGAGCGCTCCCTATATTCTCCTGTACTATCGCAGTGAAGACCGTCAGAAGAAGGGTCAGTTCAGGTCAATGTTAATGTTCTGCCTGCTTATCGGACTGTTACTGCACGCCCTGGCATTACTTTGTCTGGAGGTTTCAAATACGGATCATCGGTCGCACTATGCAGCCTGGTTACAATCCTTCATTTTGGTAGGAACCGGAATTGCTGTCGTGATAATGGGCCTGCCCGATCGATCACGGTATCGTATTATTCTTGGTATTCTGGCGATGGTTCTCGTTGCGCCCCTCATTCTGCTCAGACCTAATCCTGGATACTATGTTCTGTGGAAGAAGGCTAATTATCATCTGCCGGCTACGTATCTCTGCGTCACGATGCTGATAAGCATCGGTTCGGCATCACTTATCGGGGCGTTCCTGAGACGCCGCAAATCGGAGAATGGTTCTAATCAACAGGTGAATCCTGACGATTCAACGCAATTTCTATTGCCACTGGCTGCATTCGTACTTGCATTTGCCTGCGGATTCCTTGGCCCCTGGGTGGCACTGCATCGGTTTCCCGGCTGGTTCTGGAGGCCGTATGTTAATAGGGAAACACTTGTGGCAGTTAGCTGTAGTCTCTGCATAGCGTTGTGGTGTTTGATGCAGGTTTTCAGCAAGAGACTGCCTCCTGCCCGTCCCCATCGCTGGTTCTCACCGGGAGTGTTGACCCTGGTTGTGCTTTGTCTGCTCGTGGCTAATTATGTGGGCCGTGAAGAAAGTTATGTCCGTGCGATCCTCTGTATCGATCGTACCACTGGGACTATCAAGTGGCAACGCGAAGGCCTGACCGGCCCCAAGGCAACTACGCACAAGGACAATTCCCCGGCTTCCCCAACCCCGTTAATCCACCGTGGAAAGGTGTACGCCTATTTTGGTGCACCTGGTCTGATGTGTACGGATATGCGAGGAAATCTTCTGTGGTCCGACAGCAACCTTCCCTATAAGGGAATCCACGGTGTGGGCAGTTCTCTTGTGGCGGACAACGATCACATTATCGTTACAAGCCTCAATTCAAGAGCCCCATACATAACTGCCTTGCACGCAGAAACAGGTACCCGCCTGTGGACGGCGAAACTCGACAAGTGGTCGGGAATCCACGGCGAGCACCGCACTCCGCTGATTGCATATCTTCATGACACGAAAGTGCTGTTGAATTGGTGCAAGAGGTACTTAGCAGCTATGGAGGTAGATTCGGGTCGAGAATTGTGGGGCTTTCAGACGGAGGGCGCTTTTAAGGGAGAGCCTGTAGCTACCATAATACAGAAAGACAATACACTTTACCTGCCGAGCCAAGGCGACTTTGCCGCCATAGACATTTCTGCTCTGGGAAACGGCGGGTCGGCTCGGGAGATCTGGCGGACAAACATGCGCGGCAAGGGACCGGTGACATCATCGCCGGTTCTGCATAAGGGGCTGATCTTTATGGTGTCGGACCGGGCATATGCCAGTTGCCTCAGTGCCGACAGCGGCAAATTGCTTTGGCAAGAAAAGTTGCTAAGAGGTGCATATTATGCCTCACCAATTGTGATGGGAGAGAACGTTTATTTCTTTAACAGATCCGGCGTGACAACCGTAGTAGCCTGCGACAGCACATTCAAGCAAGTGGCCCAAAATGTGCTGCCAAGTGACATCTACGCAACTCCCGCCCCCGTTGATGGACGCCTTTACATCCGAACAACAACCGGGCTATGGTGCATCGAGTAAGTTGATAATCTGGCTGGGTGTGTGTATAATGTGTGAGGTGTGTTTTGTATGGTGAGCTGTATTCATAAAATGGGACACCCTTTAGGGCGTGTTGCTCAAACACATTACGGCAAAATAACTTGCCTTTTTGCCCTCTTCGGCGTTAAAAATCCTCGCAAGAGAATAGCTGTTGCTGTGGTTTTTGCCTTGAATAGAACAAAAAATCAAGCCATTTTGCTCGAAAGCCATTTGGGCAACAAGCCCTTTAGGGTGAGAAAATCTTGATTTATGATTTGTCTAAGTAAAGATAGTTGAAATTGTAAAACACAGATTCCAACGCAACACAAATTAGCTCAGGATGACGGGGTTGGTTGGTTATGTAGTCGTTATTTTAAATTGTTACGGTGAAGGTACCTAAGGCATCAATTGCCCGCGCGACCTGTGGTCGCTCGCAATGACGGGGTTTTGTTAAGCGGGGATAATATCGACGACGACGACGGTGATGTTGTCGTGACCGCCGGCGTTGTTTGCTTTGCGTATGAGCTTTACGCATGCATCCTGCGAATCGTCTTCTTCTCGCAGCAAGTCTGCTATTGCTTCGTCGTCAAGCATATCGGTCAGGCCGTCGCTGCACAGGAGAAACCTGTCGCCTTCGGCAACTTCAAAGGTTTTAACGAGCGGGTCTATCTCGTCTTCTTCCATTCCCATGTAGTTTGTTATCTGGCCGGCTGCGGGGTGATCATGGGCCTCGTGCGGCTCGATCTGGCCTGCATCTATTAGCTCTTCGACTACCGACTGATCTTTTGTTACCTGCAAAAGTTTATCGTCACGAAGCAAATACGCCCTGCTGTCGCCGGCGCTTGCGATGTATGCACGATCGGCTGCTATAAGCAGAACGACGACCGTGGCACCCATATCCTTGTGGCCGTCACCGTGCTCTGCTTCGATGCGCAGATGTTCGCTTTGCGTGGCGACGGATTTTTTCAAGTATTCGCGTATCGAATCGACGCTGTATGACTTTAGGCTCTCAAGGCCGGCTTCTATCATCACGGAAAGGTCATCGGCGACTATCTGCGAAGCGATCTCGCCGCCCTGATGTCCGCCCATACCATCGGAAACCAGGAACAGTCCCGTGTCAGCGGCTGTGGCGAACGCGTCCTCGTTACCCTCGCGCTGTCTGCCTTTATTGGTGGCCGCCCCCCACACAAACCAAAATCTCTTCTTCAAAAGTTCCCTCTGCGACGAACTCATTGAATGCCTTTCATCTTATATCAATTTCGGTTAATTCGATCCAGTTAGATTCTCTGAAACACCGGATTAACATCTGGAGTTTATCACGGCCAAGCAATACAATACGCTTGCTGTGTCGTCCACCTAGGGCGTAAACTTACAGGACTTAGGTTGTTCTCTGACGGTTACCCATGACTTACGTCCTGGGCTGACATGTACCGCCCTTTCAGGGCTGTTTTCTTTTTATGTCTTAGAGTACGTTCAAACACGGCCAAGCAAAGCTTGACCGTGCCACCCAAAATCTGACACTTTGTTACGGCCAAACAAATATCTTCGGCGTAAGTTAACTTTACTTATTATTAAACAAGTTTTTGGCTGCACCACGGACAGCTATTCCAGAAATTAGTATCGACAGACCAACGGCATTTCGGACATTTTTCTGGAAATATATCGCTCTTCCACGGCTTTTTGACCTTGCGATTGCACCACGGGCAGTAACGCATGAACCGCATCAACTTACCCGAACAATGCATGCAGTGGCTGTTGTACTTTACTTTTATCTTAACGTCGTCGGCATCCGGTTTGATCCCGGGCCCATAACACCACGGGCAATAATGCCACGTCGGAAGTATGCCCTTATGGCATCTGGGACAAACATAATCGAATTTTGTACGACGTGTAAAGCGATTCTTCGTGCTGCCGCACCACGGACAAATAATCATCCCTTCGGTAATCGGCTCGGAACAATCGACGCACTGATGAAAATGCTGGAACACCCTTTTGTACCTTCTAATAAACGCCTGCCGCCTGACCTGTTTCCAGTCCAGCTTTGTAAAGTCGATCTTATTAGGAATGTTCACTCCCGACAGCTTCGGCATCGCCTTAAGCATCTCCGAAAGCATCTGTCCGGCATTGGCAAAACGATCCGCAGGATCGACAGACAACGCCTTTTTCATAAACCGCACAAACTCGGCATTGGTCCGCTGACGCAAACGATCGTATCCGCGCGGAGGCCACTTGAATGGCCACTTAGGCAAATAACCGGTAAGATATTGATAAAGTATAAGAGCTACCGAAAAGCAATCGCTGCAATACCTTGGATGTCCGTAGGCCTGCTCCGGCGCAACATAACCGGGCGTACCGAAATCATCCGTTGTCTGCATGTGTCCCTTGATCTTCAAGCCGATACCAAAGTCACCTATCGCAACATGATTGTCCGGGAAAAGAAAGATGTTGCCCGGCGTAACATCGCAATGAACTATACGATTTTTATGAGCACACTTAAGACCTTCCAGAACATCGACCATTATCGACAGTATCCTTCGCACACTCATCGGGTGTGAACAGTCATCTAAAGTGCCGGTCGATAATTCCGAAGCAAGAACCGTATAGCCGTCGATTATTTCGACATTTTTAATGGGAAAGATATTCGGGTGCCGAAGTTGAGAGACCAGCCGAACTTCATTAAGAACACTCTGGTTGTCACGCTGGCCGTTTGTCTGAACATGAGGGATCTTAAGAGCTACCCAAATATTTTCTATGGTATCCCACCCCTTCCAAATCTCGCAGTGTCCCCCTTCGCCAAGCCGCTTTCCAAAGCGGTATTTGCCGAGCTGGACACCTTTTTTCAACTTCATGTGTGCCCGGTTATTGCAGGTTTTGTCTTGTCTTTTAGCCATATCATTATTTCGGACTTTAAGACCGCAAAATCAACCACTATTTGCAAGAAACTGTATATTTCGACCGGAAAACCTCTCCGGAATCAAGACGCTCGATGCACACATACCTCGCACCAGCGATCGCCCAGAGGCCCAGATACTTAAATCCGGAATATCGGACCTTAACAACCCTCCCATGCTTCGTACATTTCAAGCTCACAGACTGTGACTTCAGCCCCTTGAAGATCCAAACTCCGCTCCAATTTCGTTAAACTCTCTTAGAACATCTTCGTTCTTTTGACCTATGATACTATTGAAAATTAAAATTACAACACAGTTAGTAATAAATCCCGGCACGATCTCATACATTGTACTTCCGAGCCCGGCATGCTTCCACACCAGGAGCACCGCTGTCCCTGCCACCATTCCGCAAAGAACCGATACCCAAGTGGTTCGCCTACTGAACAACGCAAACAAAACCACGGGCCCAAACGCCGCTCCAAGACCGCCCCACGCATAAGCTACTATCCCGAGGATGGTATCGCTCGGATTTAACGCCAGCACAAGGGCAATACCAGAAATAAGAATAACGCACAATCGCCCGACAAAAACAACTTCTTTTTCCGATGCGTGCTTTCGTATGGCCTTTTGATAAAAATCCTCCGTCAGTGCCGACGAACAAACAAGCAACTGCGAATCGATGGTAGACATTATTGCCGATAGTATCGCCGCCAGCATGACACCTGCAACCCATGGATTGAACATCTTATCGATCATATAGATAAACACCTTGTCCTGCTGGCCCTCGGATAGTCCGTCGAACATGCTTACTCCGATAAGGCCGACAAACACAGCCCCAGCCAAACTAAACAATACCCATACTACAGCGATGTTCATCGACTGTTTTATGGTAGCAACACTCTTTGCACTCATAAACCTTACAAGTATGTGGGGCTGACCGAAATAACCAAGCCCCCACGCCATCGCAGAGATGACTGACACTATTGCCATCGGACCGCCCTGGGGGATCATGCTAAACGATATCCCCTTCGAAGCCATATCACTCTTGATCGCGGCAAGGCCGCCAACCTCTCCCAACGCCAGCACCGGGACAACAACGACCGCAAACAGCATAAGCAGCCCTTGTATAAGATCCGTCCAGCACACCGCAAGGAACCCGCCGAGAAAGGTATACAAAATTATTATCCCGCCGCCAGCAAGTACTGCTGTGTTGTAGGTTACGCCGAACACCGACTCGAACAGCTTACCGGCGGCCACTAATCCCGACGATGCATATATCGCAAAGAAAACAAGTATCACAAACGCAGAAACTATTCTAAGGGCTCCGGTAGGATCCCGAAACCTCGCCTCAAAAAAACATGGAAGGGTTATCGAACCGGTCTTTTCGGTATAGACCCTCAGCCGAGGAGCGACAAACTTCCAGTTAAGGAACGTACCGATAAACAAACCTATCGCGATCCATCCCTCGCACAAACCGCTGAGATACACCGCACCCGGCAACCCCATAAGCAACCAACCGCTCATATCAGAAGCCTGCGCAGATAGCGCCGTAACCCAGGCGCCCATGCCTCGTCCGCCAAGCAGATAGTCCTCAATGCTCACCGAACGCCTGCAAAAATATATCCCCACACCCAATAAAAAAAGCAGATAACCTGCAAACGTAATTAGCACCGGATTACTCATTCGTTAATCCCTCGAAGTTGAAAGACTGCGGCTGTCAAAAAATTGATAATGCGGGCGACCAGAATCGAACTGGCGCATCTAGCTTGGGAAGCTAGCGTTCTACCATTGAACCACGCCCGCGTAAACCTTTAACTGGCAAGACTATATATGATTATTGCCCCACTGTCAAGTGCCAAGACATCCCTCTCTGCGGCAGTTCTGCGTCAATGTCAAACCTGGAAGCAGTGGTTATGGTGTTATATATGTAGCAAAACAAGGCATGACTTGGCTTTCTTAATGCTGAGTTGACTTTTCTTATATTATGCCATTTACCTTTTATTCATTTTTCTAAACTGCAAAGGCGTCATACCCACCTGTTCTTTAAAGATGCGATTGAAGTAGCTTTGGTTGTTATATCCGTTATCGAAAGACACTTTCGTACAGTTGTCGTCTGTTGACAGTAATTGATCCCTGTCGCGTTCGATCCTTATCTTTGGCAGGTCATCAGGGCTCACTTTATTTGCGTTTAACTGATTTGCCCTTGTTTGAGGATACTGATGATTCGCTCTGAGGTTGAGAAGAAAGAATTTGCACTTCCAACAGCTCCGATACCTCTTGTGTAACAGGCTCAGCGATTATGGTTTCCATCTGGCTTGTAGATGCAACATCTGTTTCTTTAGGTATACTTCGCGTAGATTCTGACAGCGTGTCCGACATAAGCTCATTGCCACCGAGTTCATCCGATATGTCTTCTAAGCCAGGTACATGACCAAGTTCGTGCATCACAACGGTCATCAAGTCCATCTTGCCTTCGGCTTGGTCGTCAACTGCAAGTAGCGTACCGTCGGCCTGCACTGCGAACTCGGAATTATCTTCCGGAGTTGTATCGATAAACCATCCAAAGCCGGCAGCATTAACATCTATGCTGATAGCAGTATCTGTCGCCTGCCCTAAAAGACTGGCCTCAAGATCAACGATCTTAAAGCTTATAGATTCCAGTAACGCAATCGCCTCATCGTCAAGCTGATATGATTCTGCCAGTTGGTCGATCGCTTCTGCAACGATCGGTTCAAGTTGGGCATCGGTCAAAGCAGTTCCAGAGGTACCGTCTGCAATAGATTCTGCCATGAGATAATCGGCCCCAATTACTTCCTGAATGTCAAAGGCAGGATCGTCGGTCTTGACGACTATGTTGTCAAAGGAACCGTTACGCATGGCAACCAATCCGAAATCGGCATCGACAGCGACTGCATTGAATACATGCGAAATTGCTGACTGACCATCAAGGGTGACACTAACGGTGTTTGCCTTGATGGATACAAATAGCGTGTAATCCTGGCCCCTGTTTATCGTCAGTCTAGAAACAGCATCAAACCACAGGCCTTTCTCCGTTGCGTGCCCGATGATGATCAAATTACGCAACGGAGCGATCGCGGTAAACTTAAAATTGGTTTCGCTGTAATAATCAAACACTATGCCGACCAAAAGGTCCGGAGTAACGTCAACACTAATCTGCAAAATCGAATCCAACTGCAAACCGTTATTTAAGCCAATATCCATAAGACTAATGGCTCTTTGGCCGACTGTAGACGAAGCATTGTACCGCCCTTGTGTTGTTTGCCAGAGACCCGAAATTTCATTAGTTAAGATATCCGATTGCGAACCGGAAAAATCCTGAGTGCCTTCAAACGTTATTTCCGGAGAGATCACCTGGGCTTTTACGTTATCGAAACTGCCACGTGAGTTGTCCGAACCCATACCAATCATTCCGGTATTGAGTGCGTGTGAATAATCATCGACTATTCTATTTTCAAATGCATGCGCGAATACCTCTTCGCCATCTATAACCATTGTAACTGCTGTCCCGTTGACCGCTACGAGTACATTGTAAATCTGGTCTGGCTTTAACTTAGCAGGTGTCTGAACATCAACAACCCAGCCGGTTTCGTCGCGATGTCCCATCTGCATCTTATCGATGGACACATTGATACCCGCAAACTTAAAGTCGGTAGGACTGTAATAATCGAATATGATGTAAGCATTGGACTTCCAGCCACCTGTCGGCTTGTCAGCACTTATTGAAGCCAATATCTCATAGTAATAAGGCAGCATCCGGTCTACGTGATAGACAGTAACGGCATCTAGTCCGATCGACTCAGCAGAGACCTGGAGTCGTCCATCGCTTATTTCCCATGTACCGCTGTCAGCAGCGAAAGCATCCAACGCCATATCGTTTCCGGTATTGAAGGTAGCAGACCTTAGGACATCTCTGGCTCCTCCTGAGACATTTCCTGGTTGCGGATCATCTGGTGCACCTGTTTGCTTCTGCCAGTCTACATCTTTCTGCATTACCAGGCCAAGTTCTCCTTCCGGCTCGCCGTTACGTGTCGGATCAGTGCCAGTATCGTTAGCACGTGTCTGGTCAGCACCATCGCTGGCGGAGAGATCGTATAAGTATCTCATGAGCCCCGGCTGCAGTGCCCTGCTGATCGTGAAAGCACCGAACGGAGCGTAAGGTACGATATAGCTGTTGAACTCGCCAGCCCAGTCGATCATTCGGTCGCCGCCGGTATTGGCGATCAGTACGTCACGGCCTGAACCACCGAAGGCTATATCTTCGTATGAAGGACTGGTATCAGGTGCGTCGTTGGCACCTACGTTGGTATCCAGATTATCATCGACGTTGAGCAAGTCAGAACCGTATCCACCATAGACATGATCCCTTCCAGTACCGCCAACGATCCAGTCGTTGCCGACGTCACCGAAGATAACGTCGTCGCCATCGGTATTCAATGCCTGATAGCCATAAAGCGGATCGAAATCGCTAAGCGGTCCTTCTAAGTGATTGAAGTTCAAGAGGAACTCGACGCCTGTACCGTCAGTGGTAAATAGACCGTAGGCATTGACTAATATTCTGTGCCATGGATCGTACTCGTTGTAGGCGGCAAACTCACCGGCCTGCTGTTGACCGAAGCCGAGGACGTCGCCGTTATTAACCGGATAGTCATAATACATTGCAAGTGCTTCTGCCCCTGATATTGCGTCGTCTCCATCACATCCGTGCAGGAAGTCATTGCCCCAACCGCCATAGATGATATCGTCTGCATCTGACGGATCGAAATTAGTATGATCGTAATCGCCCTCTTCCGGGTTTCCAAGGAGGAACCGAGTAATGTTGACGGTTTTCTTTAGATCATGCTCTATGTTAATAATCGCTTCCTGTATATGGCCCGGCGAGAATATGGTGTCGCCGAGTTCTGCGTTACTGAAACCTTCTATGCCATAGAGCGGTTCGCCCTGGTTCGAATTTCGGCTAGTGTATATTCTGCCGTCATCGCCCAGTACGCCGTCTGATCCGGTTCCACCTGCAATCCAGTCGTTACCGTAACCGCCGATGATGTCGTCACTTTGTCCTTCTCCAAACAGGACGTCACTTCCTACCATGCCATAGATAAAGTCATCGCCGGCTTCGCCATGAATTTCATCGGCTGCTCCAATGTCTTCCAGCGCAAGGTCGGATGTCGGTAGATAATCAATTCCGCCTGCGGTGTAATCGAGCAATTCTGCAGCACGAACGATAATCTTTAACAGGTCGCTGTAATCGTCGTAGTTAAATTCGAGATAGGAAGTTGTTGCAAGGCCATTTGTTCCTACCAGACGATAGATGTTGCCATTGTCACCAACGATCATATCTGCATCTCGAGCATGGCCTTCGGCGTATGTGTCGCCGAGGTTATTTCTTTCCAGATCAAGATCAGTTCCTGCTCCACCAAATATAATGTCTGATGCGTCCGGCCTTAGTTCGGATGTGTTTAGCCCAAACAGCTCCGAGCTTCCGCCAATGATGTCATCCTGTCCAAGGTTACCGAATATAAGGTCGTTTCCGCCGCCGCCTTCTATATAGTCGTCACCATCGGATGTGTTTTCGAATGAAGGATCGACGAACAAGGAACCATCAGCGTTGCGATGAGCGGCTACTACTTCGTCAATTGTTCCATCGCCCTGTATTGTGTCATCGCCCAGCTGGCCAAAGATCATGTCATCATCAAAGCCGCCAGCGATATAGTCATTGCCAAATAGCGGGTTGGTGCCGCTTTCTATTGCGTGGCTGTGATCTAGTATTGTTATGTCTCGCACCTCAACGCCGGATGGGTTATTCTGATAATCGCCGGTTACCAGCACGTCATCTTCAAGGTCAATATCTGTGCGGTCATAAATCATTGCTCCGCTAAGGACTCTAACTCTTGGAGAAAGATTGTCGCCTCGACGCAGGACGATAGCATTGTCACCTGCAACGACATCGTCACCGGAGCCGCCATCGAGAAGGTCGCCTGTGTCTTGACCGCCTGAGACATTGTGGCCGCCGATGATATCGTCATCGTTTGCGCCGCCGTAGATCGTGTCAGTGCCCTGCTGACCTAAGATGATGTCTTCGCCATCTTCGCCATAGATAGTGTCGTTGCCGCCATCGTGTGAATTCTGTGTGTCGATGGCGGTAAATGTGAACGGATCATTAAGTCCGGCATCAGAAAGAGGCAGAGCATCTGCATCAACGCCGCCGCCGAAGGCTGTAAGTATGTCTCCGTGATCACCAAAGATGAGATCGTTGCCTGCACCTGCGTAAATCGTATCGCCGGCAGTTCCGCCGAGTATAATATCATTGCCTGACAATGTTGCAATATTGTCTGGGCCTCCATCATTAGGATCGGTTGTCATAATCTGGTCGATGTCTGACGGATCGTTGTCAGCTATTGTATAGTCTATGAAGCCATTATCGCCAAGGACTATGTTATTGTTTTCGCCAGCATGGATCGTGTCATCATCGACTCCGCCAATAACAATGTCTTTGCCGTTGCCGGTTGTTATATCATCAGCCCCACCTATTGACGGTGCGATAGTTTCGAGTCTGCCTAAGGTTATCGGCTGACTGCCGAACTGCGGAGCATCGACAACCGCTGAGGTTATCTGGGCACTGTCACCGAAGACAACGTTGTAACCGTTGCCAGCGCGAATTTCATCGTTTGCAGTACCACCTATGACGATATCGTCACCGTCGCCTGTGGTTATGTCATCATTGTCTCCGATAGCCGGATCGGTCGAGAATATCTGGTCGATGTCTGACCGGTCGCCATCATCAATTATAAAGTCTACGAAGCCGTTATCACCGATGACGATATTATTGCCCTGTCCTGCATCTATGGTATCAGAACCGAATCCGCCGATTATAATGTCGTTGCCTGTACCGGTGATAATAACGTCATCGTCACCTATCTCCGGCGAAATGGTTTCAACGCGTAATAGAAGTCCGTTACTGTCATAGAATATGTTGCCAAGGTCGCCAACGATGACCTTGTCTAAGTCCTGGACGCCTAGTAAGAATGGTTTGGCGTCAAAGGCGAAGCTGCTATTGCTGCTGCTACCTGCACCTGTAATTATGGTGTCAGAACCTACGCCTGCAAGGATGAGATCCCATCCGCTTCCGCTGTGTATTTCGTCATGGCCGCCGAAGTCAATGTCTGTTATCTGGACCTCGCGAAGTATGCCGTTGTCGAATATAACTATGCCGTGGTCGCCGAGAACGATGTTGTCGCCTTCGCCTGCGTAGACGAGGTCCTCGATGTCATTGTTGCCTGTCATTATAATGTCGTTTACCGGGCCCGCGGTGACTGTGTCGTTGCCGCCTATTGAAGGATCAACCGTGAACAATGTTCCAAGTTCATGGATGAACCCGTCGGTGATGTCTCCGGGGCCGGCGTTACCGAGTACTGTGACAAGTTCGCCGGATGCAGCGTCGAAGTAGTGAACTCTGCCGCGGTCGCTGAATATTATGTTTTCGTTGCTCCCGCCGATGACGGCGTCATCTCCCTGTCCAGTGAATATGACAAGCGGCAATGTAGAATCTGCGGCATCTACATCGTCTATGTCAGCGTCAGGTGTTTGAGGCAGGATGAATGTTTCATCGACTGCTTTCCATACCTGAAGAGTAACCCTGCCCGGGCCTTCCAACTGCATGGCTGGGGCGAAGGTTATGGTGTCGGTGTCAGTATCGACAAAGTAATCAACGCCTTGTTCGTATAGAACGCCATCGATAGATAGTATGAGTCTGTCGCCGGCGTTTACATCGGCCAGTAGTGAAATCTCGGCGATGTCATCTGAAAGGATAAATCTCTCAAGTGTCGCCTTCCAGATATCAACACGAACTTCTCTGCCAGCGGGCTCGGAAGCGATTGTCAGGCTAACTGAGTTATTTTCGAAGTTGGCAACATATTCAGATGAATCCCGCTCCGTGCCCTCTACGAATACTTCGACGTAGTCGGCTGGTACGTGGTGGTCGCCCGTGGACAGCTGGGTTGTTAGCTCAAGACGTTCGTTGTATGCGCCCTGAGTATTGAGGACGAAGAAACCGTCGTCGTCGGTGTCAAGGTCTACAGTAACATTGTCATTGCCTAAGCCAGTGTTAAGCGTTGTGACCGTCCTCATCGAGTCGAAGGCAACGTCTGTCGGATCGCGGAAGTGTGTTCCGTCTATTTCGATAGTGTCATCGCCGAAGCCGGTCCAGACGGTTATGCCGGGAGCGAAGTCACCGTTTGTAAGGTCGGCCTTATAAGTGATCGTTTCCGGAGCAAGACCTGAAACGTAAATCTCTGCGTCAGGCGATAATGAAGCATGCTGGGATGTACGTGCGAAGCTGTCAGTGATAAGCACGTCGCTATCTCCTACTACATCAGCCTCGTCGCTAATCAGCAGCAAGTGCGTTCCGGAGCCTGCGTCGATGTTTAATGTGCCAAGTATATTGTCAAGGTTGCCAAGCAGGTAATCGGTGCCTGTATCGAGACCAAAGTCTGCTGTCGATGAAACGTAAACTCTTTCATTTCCATCGTGCAGATTCAGGTTGGTTGTCGCAGTCGTACCCTGAACATCGAATACATCGCTTCCGGAGCCTAAGTCAATGTTAAACGTTTCAAGGTTGTAGTAGTTTATGCCAGCGAGACGGGTATCAATGGTTACGGTGCCGTCAAGGTCCGTGGCGTCGATATGATCGATGGTAAGATATCTGTGCTCACCCTGGAAGGTGATGTGGTATACGTTATCGTGTTTTGTAACCGCGACATTGCGTGTGTGCGGCAGATGATCGTATGGATTATTCGGATCGAGCAAGAGACTTAGTGCCTCAAGCATCTCGTCTGCAGAGGCAAGATGAGAGATAGCTTCGGTAGTATGTATAGTACTTGTACCCTCTTCGTCGGTAAGCAGGAAGCTTATTGTGAAGGTGCCGTCTATCGCATCTACAGTTATCGTCTGTATGTTGTTAAGTACCGGCTCTGTGGTTCCGTCACGCAAGGTTGCAATTTTTACGTCAACCGATGCGTCCTCTGTCGGGATAAGCAGTGTTTGCAGACGAGTCTCGCCCCATGTCAGCTCTGGGATATCAACACCTGCGTTTTCATTGATGAACATGAGCGTATAAGTTACATTTACATCTGTTCTATTTTCGATAACTTTCAGGTTGTCAATGTCGTAAAGATCTTCAATGAGCCCGATGAAGTCTACAAGTTCCATGTTGTAATCAAGCGTGACAACTGCGTAGTCGGTTCCGCGTATTATATTCGTTGAATTGCCAAGGCCGCTGTCGGTTCCGAAGCCTTCGGTACGGAGCTTATAGCTGCCGGATGCAGCCTGAATGTAGACGGTTTGACCTTCTGCAACCGTCGGCATGTCGAGACCAGTCAGCGTTGTATTTGTCAGCAAACCAACATTGTCATTGGCGTCGGCGGTTTCGTTTACATTTACAGTATCGACGCCCAAGCCAGTATCAATTGTCAACAATGCGGTGATCTGATCGATATAATATTCATCATTGAATACGTTTACTGTGTCATCGTCGTGGCCGGTGTCAACAAGAGTGTGTCCGCTGATGGTCTTAACATTGACGGTGTCGATGCCTCTGCCGGTTTTGATATTGGTGGTACCCTGATGGGTTGTCTCTACGTCGAGTGTGTCACTTCCGTAGCCAAGCTCGATGTCGATGACTTCCATATTGTAGTATGATATTCCGCCGTTTAAGGCCCTGTCGCCGATGATGATATCCGAACCCATACCAAAACCGTACAGACGGTCCTCGGTGAGTATACCAATGTCATCCGACGGGCTATTGCCATTGCGGACATTTATAATGTCAATCTGATCCTCTTCTGTTACCAGAACGTTCGGATTGATCGGAATATAGAAGTATCCTTCTCCGACTGATGGAACCGCGCCTTCGAGAGGAGCGGTTTCAGTAAACAAAACAGTGTCATATATGATGTCAGCATGATACTTGTCAGCGTCTTCGTCGATATCCTTGGCGAGTCCTAATGCAACGTCGGTAAGCGTATCGTTTACCTTGGCGGTGTAGGTGTATAGATCGCCATCGAGTTGTATCTTCCATATCTGACCTGCGGAGACGATGCCCGAGAAATGAACTTCTGCCATTGAGTAGTCGGCAGTCGAATTAGCTGTACCGGTTATTTTCGCGTTTCCGCCTGTTATCTCAGCAGTGAAGCCTCCGCTCTTGCTAAGGCTCAACACCGAACCTGAAACGGTTGCATTATATGCTCCGAGTTGACTGGCAAAGCCATCGGCTATCGCTGTCAAGCTTACGCCATCCGTTTCATTGACGGTATAAGTATAAATTGTACTGTTAAGCGTTAGTGTCCACTCCTGATCCAAGTATACGGGGCTGCTGAATACGATGGCAGCGTCTGAATAAGCATATCCGGATGCCAGTGTGCCTTTTATCATCAGACTTCCATCTGAGTCATTCGGTATAGTAACCGTTAAATCGTTGGTCACGGATTCGGGCTTAATAGCAACGGCGCTTCCGGCAAGGTAGTCAACGTCGAGGTCGATGTCGGCAGCGATGCCTTCAAGGATAGTGAATATATAATCGTAATCATTCATCCTCGGATCGAAGCCAGGCATTTCACCTCTTACGCTGTCGACGTGTGTCGCATAGAGATCGGATAGGCTCAACAAACCGTCTGTCATGTCAACTGCGGTCAGAGAGCCATCGGGCAGCGGCCAATTGGTTTCTTCTGGCAGAGTAAACGGATCGTTCAGGGAACGTTCGTCGCTGTAACGAACACCGCCATCGAAAGTAACCGGTCCGCGTACACTGTTTATTCGTTCGTCCATCGGCGAGAATACCTTGGCATCACCACCATCAATGATCTTGTCGTCTATTGCCCATACAGTGACTATTTGCGGTGTATCCCAGTTGAATTCATCGAAGACAAGCTGCTGTTTGTCTACGATGACCTGTATCGCTTCGCTTTCGCCGTTGTTTGCAGCATCGACAAATGCGAGGTCCGAGTTGTATGTTCTGGTTATGTATGGCGTAACATCGATAATAACTTGTGTACCCAGATCAGGTGCAGAAGTCAGAACTATTTCATAGGTATCGCTTACAGGTGTATAGGCCGGGAACTCATCTGCCATATGATACGACACCTCAAAGCGGCTGGTGTTGTCAAATGCACCAGTCCATTCCGTGTCGATAGTATACGTATTGGTAAGAGCGTCATAGCCTACGATCTCCGCGGTCTGACCGATACCGGTTCCTTCTATGATCTCAACCTGTTTCCCTATCAGCGAGATCGCGGATGGATTGGTTTCATGTCGCTGTATCGAAACATTAAGCTTATAACTAAGTCCAGCGGCGACACCTCCAGGATTAACATTTTGAGGATTATACACTTCGTCAGCATAAACCTTAAATGATCCGACCATTATCGCATATGTACCTGCCTGCGTGAATTCGTGATCGATAAATGGATTTTGCGTTCGGCTACCTGGATCCAGAGCGGCATAATCACTTGTGGCAATGACATCGTAACCCTTCGCCGTATCAATAACGGTATAGTTGCTACTTGCATAACGAACCAGCTGGATATACGTACTCTGCGTGTAGAAGCGTTCGTTCCAAATTTTATATGTAAACCACCAGAAGTTTACGGTTTCTGATACCCACTCTCTGCCAGATATCGGAGTTGACTCATCTATGTCGAATACACCCAGCACTGACCCGCCTCCCTGCGAAGTGTCAACGGTAAACCCGGTCAACCATGCTCCCGGCGCAGCAGAAACAGTGATCACGTTAGCCAATTGATCCACATCGTAATAATCCGGTATCAATCCTGCAATTTCGGCAGCGACGGCATTTAGGTTCTCACCGGCCTTTATTATATATTCAAATTCCTGGCCGTTGAGTGTAATCGTCCATACATCGTTGGCTGTGACAACACCGTCAAGTTCGATGGCGATAGAGTTGTAATGTGTATTGGCGTTATCGGTTTGACCTGAGATCAGCTCGTTTCTTTCGCGAAGCTCTTTGACCTGGTCAACGAGAATAGTCTGATTGATAAATACCGTCTGTCCGGTTACGTCCTCAACATATATCCAGCTTCCGATAGCATAGGCACTGTATTTGCCCATTGCATCAAGTTCGCCAGCAAGTCCGGAGGCAGCATTTGCCAGGCCAGGAGCAGTTGTTGGGAAGTTATACGTCTCTGAACCGTTCAACTTCAATGTCCACAGGTCGCCAGTATTCGAAGTTCCGGAAAGCTGTATATTCTGTAACCAGCGAACTTCCGGTGCACCGCTAATTGTTGCTGCCGCTTCTACCGGTGCCGGTGTAACGTGAACACTTATGGTCATGGTTGTTGTGTATGTAACAACAAGCGTATCATCTGAAGCCTTGTATTGGACATCGTAGCTTGTCCCTATCTGGGAATCCAGTCCGTTACCTAGAGTGTCAATAATTGCAGTTGAAGTCGGATGCGAGAAGTGATCCCCGTTTAGGGTTATGGTCCATGTCTCGTCAGGCGTTACACTTCCGCCAAGCGTGACATATCGACTGTAGGTTCCGTTGAGCGTACGCGAACCCAGCACAGATGCCTCTGTAACTGTAATACTTGCTGTAAATGCTGCACCGCTGTCAGGGTTTACTCTAAGAGTAGAACCGGTATTAATAATAGTTATATCGAAATACGTATCGCTGATGGCATTGTTTAGGCCGGTGACAATATCAGTGAGGTCGTCGTCAAAGGCTACTGTATATGAATAGATCCTATTAGTTCCGTCGTTTAGCGATATCTGCCATCTCTGTCTCATGTACGCAGTGCCGGTTGGTGTTATCTCAGCCTGTTCCCAGTGTGTTGAACTGCGAACAGGTGACAGTTTACTATAAGTCCCCGTACTACTGCGTTCAACATCTAAAGTAAACGTTGCACCGCTGATGTTAAGCTTGTCGTTATCTTCATCATAAGTTGCTATGGATATTTTCGAAGCAAGATCGTTGCCGATTTCATCTACGTCAGTCCCGGTTGCCGCTACAGAAGTGTATGACGTACCGTTAATGGTTAAAGTCCATGTTTCACCTATTACGGTAGTCAGCAATTTCAGGTCAAGGCTTGTATATGCATATGTGCCGGTGACAGAAATATCTCCATCTACTGGAGCGGCGGTTATTGTAAGGTCAACGTCTGCGCCGTCAGCCTTTTTAATGGTAAGCGTATCAGTCGAGGCATAGTATGTTGCGTCATAGCTTGTTCCGATATCCAGATCAAGACCTGCACCAACATCATCAATCGCCATTGTCGTCGGAGTAAATTCGAACTGGTCTCCATCTATTGTTATCTCCCATGTTTCGCCAGGAGTTACGGTTCCGGTCAGGATGACGTTTACCGTTGACCAGTATGTCGGCGTTCCGGAGATAGTGACGATGCTTTCATCGTCTGCCTGCGCAACCGTATAAGAAGCTGTAAAGGCTGTGTTGTCCCGGCGTATGATCGTCAATGTATTTGATGAAACTGTTACGTCATAAAGGACAGCGTCTATTATTGCTCCCAATCCAACTGCTACTTCTGGCAGCCCATCGCCGATAGCAGTTTCATATGGGTTTAGCGGCGTCACACCGTTTAGGACAACAGTCCATGTCTGACCTGCGTGTGGTGTTCCGGTAAGCTCAATGACAGCTGTGTTCCATTCAATTGTCGATAAAGTTGTCTGTACCGGCGTTCCGGTGATCAGTGCCATCCCGTCCGGAGCGTAACCACGAACAGAGAAGCTTACAAGTTTGCCTGCTACGCCAAGGTTAGCGATGCTGAGCTTATTTGTAGTTGCACCACTAAGGGTTACGCTGTAACTGGCATCTATCTGAGCCTTGAGTCCGCGAGCGACAGCTTCTATTGTATCCATGGCTCCGGAGTATCCGGCGATCGATGTTCCTACTGTATAGTGGAAGTTGGTAGTTCCTATCGTAACCGTCCATCTTTCGCCTTGAATAACAGTACCGGTTAACTCTATCTGCGTATCAGTGAAGAGTACGCTGTCATTAGTTGTCTCGGTTCTTGTGACCTGTCCTGCGGCGGCTACCTGCTGAGTTACCTCAACCCAGAAGCCGTTGGTGTCTTCGATATGAACGATGTTGGGCAAACTGCCTATCGATGCAGTATAGGTAGCAGCAGTGACTTTGTTGTTTTCTATCGCGGCGACAAGTCCTGCGGCGACGGCGTCAAGACTGATCAGGTTGCCGCCAAAGCCTGTGATCTCTGTGTCGACGGTGTATTCGAAGGACGTGCCATTTACGATCACGGTCCAGACGTCATCAATTGCAACTGAGCCTGAAAGCGTTATGTTGGCATTTAGATAGTAAGTATGCGGATCGACAGCCTGAGCACTATAGATAGAGCCTGAGCTATCGAGCATGTCGCCTGTGATCTCGAATTCATATGTATCCCAGCTGCCGTCACCGCCACCTTGTATTGTTGCGTAAGGCGTATCTGAGGTTATGCCAGTTCCGTTTCCAATATTCGGATCATAGAATGTAAACCACATTGCTTCGTTATCTATATTCTGTACGGTTCCATTCGGGCTTTCGATCTCCATTATGGAGGACGGAGCAAAAGTGAAATCTGTAACTTCATGATGCTCGGCGGATATATTCAAGTCGTAATCTGCACCTCCGGGGACTCCTCTGGAGAATCCGTTCCACCACCACAACCAATTCGATACCTCAACATAATATGTGCCTGCCTGCGTGCACCGGTATGTCAGGCGATCATCAAACCATGTATTGCTGCCATATTCGCCGGCTGCATTAGGATTGGAATAACCCCATCCGGAAGCAATGAGCTGCGGCGTTGCATCGGCATCAGCATCATCTGCCAGCAGGTAAAGCTTGAGCAGGCTGCCCCAGAAGATGTTATCTCCACGTTCGTAACCGTGGTCGATATCAAGAGTTAGATCGACAATTCCGTCACCACCCCCGCTGGCTGCGGCTTCAAGCATAATACTGTCGATAGTGAACTGGTAGTAATCGGCTTCGCCATCACCTGTTCCCTTAATGGTGATGTGCGGGATTGACGAGTCAAAGATATCCGTACTTGCAGCTGTGCTCCAGCCTGCATAATCAAGCGTCTGTGCGGTAAAGAGCGAATCGTTATAGTCTGTTTCGTACAGTATCGCTACACCAAAGTCGCCGACGAACTGGGAAAGCTCTTTGGACGTTGCAGTGTATGCAGATGAATTAATAGCAGCAGCGAATGCCTGGGCGATCTTAAGGAGATCGTCACCCGTAGCAACGATATGCTGATATGGCGTTCCATTAAGCGTGATCGTCCATTTCTCACCTATTCTGAGAGTACCGCTAAGAGCTACAACTGCGTGTTCCCATTTCTCTATTCCCGGAGCCGTCTCTACGGATGTTCCGCTGATCGTCGCACGTCCCAGTGATAATGTTGTCGCCGTTGGCGGATCCTGTATGGCGAAGGTTAGCGTAAACGCCGATCCTGTACCAAGGTCTATAATCACAGCCGAACCGTTATCTATCGAAACGTCTGTTATCTGGCCGAAGCCTAGCTGAACGAGATCTGTCGGCTCTGTAACATTCGTACTATTGCCCGTCTGGCGTACGAGGACGCCGGCGGTGTCATCATCACTTACAGTGATATCGATAATATTGAGATTGGTTGTCTCGCCATTTTGGCCAACTGCGTATGTGTAATCCTGATCGTTTAGAGTTATTGTAAACTCATCACCTTCTAGCACGGTGCCTGCAAGTTCGACAGTTATAAGCGAATAGTAATCGGCACTGGTAGCTATCATTGTAACGTTGCCGGCACCTGCTGAGTCTGGGTCGCTAATTCCGAATTCGACAGTAAATCCTGTCCCGTCATCAATCGTTATCGTAATGGTTTTGCCGGACAACGTGGCGATGTATCTTCCCAGGCCATCTATCTGTTCGGTAAGAGCAAGGACTACGTCATCAAGCGTATCGCCGGCTTCTACGAGATAACCATAATCGATCCCATTAAGCGTTATTATCCACGCTTCGTTTTCGGCGACTGTTCCTGAGAGCGTAATGTCGGCCTGGCTCCACGCCAAGGTATTGCTTATTATGGTACCACCACTTACGGTAGCACTAAATGCTACTCCCTTATCATTGGAGATCACCAAGTTGCCGGAAGCATCTGTCTCGACCTCAAACCCTACATTGCTATCGCTAACCATCTTAGCAGTAATGCCTATCTTAACGTCTTGCAATGTCAAACCGTAATAGTCGTCAACATTAGTAGTTTCATTGATCGTATGGGTTATACGCGAATAGTGAAGACCTTCGGTCAAGGAATCGTTATTAGCTTTAACGGTTACTATCTGCGGCGTACTCCAGTCGCTGGTGGTAAAGGTTAAAGTTTTGGTTGTCAAACCATCGGTAAAGGTCGTTTGGCCGTCAGTGACAATATCTATCTTGACTTCGCCATGCGGTGCCCTGGTAAGCACTACATAATATTCATCTTCCTCAGCGAAAGCACCCGTTTCGGCAACGAGGTTGTCGTCACCTGCGCCCGTGATAAGGACACCGGCGGCATCATTGTCGATAACCTCGACAGCGAGAGAGCTTATTGCCAGTTGATCGTACTGCCCGCCATCGTCGCCGATAGCACCTTCGATGACGCTGTGCTGAATATTAACAAATCGTGTGCCTTCAGGTAATACGTCATCGCCTGCGCTAACTGTTACAAACTGCGGTATGAACCAGTTGGTCCTGTCGAACAGCAGCGTTACACCCTGCGAACTATCATTGAGCTTGACGCCTTCACCGCCTGCGTTTTGCTCAGATTCTCTCGGTAATGTAGGTGTCGCTGTCACACGAACGCTGTCTTCCGGCGAACGTGTAAGAACGATTGCGTATGTGGTATGCATTAGTGAAGCAGCAGCTGCGGCATCCTCGAAGACACGCAGCGAACCGTCCATCAATGTAATTACAATTCCAGCCTCGTCATTGTCAGCTACATTGGCAGATACCCACTCGACGAATACATCCTGATAATCCGAATCGTCACTTGCAACCTGATGCATTACGAGGCCGCTGTGACCCTGCAGGTCGTTACTGACTACGGTTATAGGTTTATCTGAGTCTCCGCCGCCAACGTTGAATGTATCGCTGCCAAGGCCTCCGATTATCTCAAGCGAAACACTTTCGGAAGTACTTTCAACGAAGAAGGTGTCATTACCTTCAAGTGCGTCAACTATCACACGCTCTACACCGTTATATTGTATATAGAGGCCGGCACCGAATACACCGTATGAAGTTACGACAAAATCATCGCCGAACTCTGTTCCGACGACAGTTACTGTATCGAACCCGTCACCGCCTTCGATGTGAACCGGTGCGTTTACGGTGTAGGAGATGAAGTCTGCACCCTGGCCGCCGTTGATATTGGTAAACGGTGCCTTCGGATCGTTAGGATCAACCTTGACGAAAGCCCTTACTCTGAAAGTATCGTCATCTTCGTCGCCATGCAGCCATAGATCAGCAAGGTTATGATATACGGTAAAGTTATCGTTACCGATTCCGCCGTAAAGAGTAGTGGCATGCAGTACGCCGTTGCTCAGGTAGCCGCGAGTGGTAAGCGTCGTATCGAATACATCTTCCGGAGCCAACCCCGCCTGTTCATTACGCGGCGACTGGAACATCTGTCCGACCTGGAAGGTGTCATCGCCTGCGTCACCATAAATTGTTAGCGAACAACTGGTGTCATCCAATACGAATGTATCGTTGCCTTCGCGTCCATAAATCGTCAAGTCACCATTAATATGAGCATCGTAATTTACGCGTTCAATTCCGCCACCTTCAAGGGGCTCTCTGTCTGCATCAAGTTCCAGCGAAGAGACCGCGTCCGGACGCATAAGGAACAGGTCCGCCAGATCGGTACCGAAGATACGCAGGCGATCAACCCCAAGGTCGTCTATCGGCGTTTGGTCATATACATTTATGATCGATGATCCGGCGCCGGAAAGGCCTATCTCATAGGTATCCGAATCGCCAAGGCCATGCAGATTAAGTATTTCGGTTATTCCGTTGAGGTTAGTCTGGTTTGCATCTCTATCGTAATTGACACGCATCATGTCATTTCCATATCCGCCGCGTATCGTTGTCACACCATCTATTGTATTGATGTTAATTGTATCGTTTGTCAGGTCGCCGTCGGGCAGTTCGTCGCCGCTATAGATCGCTGTCGTTCCGTTATGCGTACTTTCGATATAGAATTTATCATTTCCAGAACCAAGAACAATGTTCATGTCTTCGAATGCCTGATATGTTATTCCATGCGTCGGATCGTCGAGAGCCAGTTCGCTGAAGTTATCGGCGTAACCCATGCCCATGCCGGTCAGACGATCCGATGTCAACTGTCCGAAGTTGTCGGTAGTGTCGGTAGAATCATCAACATTGATCTGATCTGTGAAACCTGCATCATTGGTTCCTGCATCGATCGTCAGCAGTCCGTCGATATCGTTGACATTGCCGGCCATGTTCGGAGCATTGCTTCCAATATTGACGGTATCGTTGCCGGCTCGCATCTCAACTGTCGTGACTCCGCCGTGAGTGCTGCGGATATTCAGCGTGTCATTGCCGGAACCTAAGTCCATGTTCAGCGTTTCAAACTGATGGTAATTAATCCCGTTGGTCATGTTCAAACCGGTGATCATCGAATTTGTCAGAACGCCATCATTGTTCTTGGTGTCGCCTGTGTCATCTATGTTAAGCACATCAGCCTGATCTCCGCCGTAGAGATTGAGCCATGCGTTGATGTCATCGACATGACCGTTTTCGTTTAGGACTTCGTATGTTCTTTCGTTGACATCACTTGATGTATCCCAAAGACCGGCGAAACTTCCGACATTGAATTCATCAACGCCGCCATTTGAATGAATGGTCGTTATGCCGTCAATATCACGTACATTGATGGTGTCACTACCGGCGCCGGTGTTGATCTGAGTTTCACCTGTGTAAGTCTTAACAACAGTAACAACATCATCACCGCTGCCTAAGGTGATTTCCACTTGATCCAAACCTGTATAGAATATCTGGCCCAGCATTGCGTCTTCGGCAGTTTCACCGAGAACCTGAATGCGGTTGAACAGCTCTGCATCGAGTATCGGATCGGCTGCGGTGTAGAATGCATCTTCTCCGCCGAAGTAGAGTTTCGCTTCATTACCCAGGTAGTATCTGTATTCGCCGGCAGCATACGTATCCTGAACCCAGTCTATAGTGACCTTCTTGCCAATTACGCCCGTGACCGCGAGTTTGTAAACAGGTTCGCCTCTTTTGTGAAGCACGTCCTGACCGTAAACATCAACAATATTGTCGGCTGTGTATCTTAATACATAGCCATCTTCGTCAAGCAAAAGGTTTCCGCTGTAATCGACCATCGGTTGACCGATCTGGACAGCCTCATCACCGAAGTAGTATCTCGGTTCGCCACCAGCATACTGTAAGTGTACATCGTTTTCGTCAAGAACATCATCGTGACGGTCATAGATCATTGCCTGTCCCGGCATATGAAGGAACGCACTTCCGTCACCGTTATAGACAGGGGCACCCTGTTCATCGTAAACCTGCTCACCACCGATGTAACGCATGATATCGCCCTGGAAGTGCAGGACCTGGTCACCAGCCATGTGAATCAGCGGGTCACCTACTTTGTAAGTCAGTACACCATCAGGACCTATTACGTCAAGCCCTGTAAACGGATCAACTACATGATCGCCTGCCATATATTGCAACCCGGTATACGGATCGGTCTGACCAGCTTCTGCGTAGAAGAGCAAGTCGCCGGTGATCGGATCACGTTTCTGCTCGCCGCCGAAGAACAACATCGGATCCGGCGAACTGATGTCGTCATGATAAACAACCTCTCCGTCGGCATCGTATTGTGACATCGGCAGATAATAGGTATCAAGGATACTGTGGACATCGCTGCTGTCATTTGAGTTATTAACATACAGGTAATCGGTGCCAGTTGTAGTTGTGTAAACTTCAACCGCCCTTTCGAAATCGATCGTCTCTGTGCGAGTTACAGTTATCAGCGACGGCATATAGAGTTGGTAAACAACAACACCATCGTCACTAAGCGATATAAAGTTGTCGTCAGGTACTCCTGCGATAAGCGAATTACTCTGACCTGTATTGTTAGAGTACACACTTGACAGGAAGTGAGGCGCATCCGGTCCGCCATTTATGACACCAACTGAATCCAAATCGAAACCAGGATAACCGCCGCTGGAATTTGTTCCGGTTACCCTTATATAACGTGCCCAGTTAATGCCGCATCCGTTAAGATCGTAAGAACGGATCAAGTCGCTGCTTCGAGCTTCATCGCCTAAAATGCGGGTAAGTCCAGTTGAGGATACTGTGTAGTAGTTAGTTCCATCCTGGCTAACCTCTACCAGTATGCCATCAAACTCAGGAGCACCATACGTTTCGTAAACATTGAAGTCAGCACCGGCACCATTGACCACCAGTGTCGTCTGCTGTACATTGACCTTTATACCATCAGAGGTGATATAAAGCGGATCGCCATTTTCGAAGTCAGTGATGAAGGACAGAACGCCTGTGTTCGTGAATGTCTTTCTGCCCTTATCGTCAAGATAAACAAGAGCTCCGTTTGCCATATCAGTAACGATAATTGCAATGCCGGTATTATTGAACGTCATATTGCCATCTTCGTCGAGGTATACCAACTGGCCGGCACTGTTCTGTATAATTACCGGTACGCCGGTATCAGTCAGAGTATCATTGCCGTTCTCATCAAGATAGATCAACTGGCTGTTGACTGATTTCTGGATACCCTTCATCTGTACGCCGAGTTCCTGCTGGCCGTATTCCTGAACGCGATCTTCAACGATCTCACCATCATTGCCGATCACCGCGATCCTTATGATCAGTTTGCCGGAACCATTGTCTTCGATCGTCGGTTCCCTAACCGGCAATGTGTATTTGATCGGGTTGCCTGTTGCAGGATCGGTAAACGATAAGTATGAATTGGTATCCGGATCGGTATTAACAAATACCATCGGTACATCGTTAAGTATATCGATATATTCTGCGGTATCGACGTGCTCCATTTCCTCTTCGATATGGGCATCGCCGTCATATAAGAGCCTTGCATTTATACCGTTGAGTTGATTGTTGTCGTTAACGTATACCGTATCGTCACCCGCTCCGCCAAGAATTCTGGTCTCAGCTCTGATCTGTTTAATATTGATAATATCATCACCACCGCCTGCAACAATAGTCAACATTACATCTTCAAGCGGGGTTATGAGTGTTACGTCATCGTCATCGCCGCTGCCTGGAATAATGATCTGCATTACACCATCATCCTCAAGCGGATCTCCGAGTATCACGTCATCGCTGATACCATTATGAATTCGATATTCGACAGCGGCGACAGTAAAGTTGTCATTTAGACCTGAGAGTCTTAGGTCTACATCTTCAAAGCCCTGCAGACGTACTCCGCTGTAATAAACTTCGTCAAGACCTTCGCCATCCGACAAACCTATACCTTCAATACTCTGGTATGTATCGAAAATAAGGTCGCCGGTTGAGGCATCAGTATCCTGCATGAATATAAAGTCTCCGGTTATTATATCCTCACCGATCTGGACCATGCGCTCACTGATACGGTTGGTGAATATACCATCGGCGTTGGACCCGTCCTGATTGTGAACGATGACCTTATCGCCATCGGTCTCATACTGATCGCCGCCGACTATGGTCAGTTTGCCCTTGATATCCGATACGTTGAACGAACCCGGTGCCTTGAACAGGAACGGCTCAGGATCAACGATAACTGGCGGCGGCTGAACAACCTTTTCGCGAGTTTCAAGATGACCTATCGCAAAGCTAATATCGAAGTTTGCTACAGTGATCTCGATGTTAGGATCGAGCCACCACCACGACCAATCATATCTGAAGTTCCAGCTGATACCGCCAAACGTTGCACTGTTCACTTTGAAGTGCGCGAAATTATTATCCCATGAAGCAATAAGATTGTTCAGGAAGTTCTGAACGATAGCTGTTGGATTTTGACCATATGCCAGGAACTCCCAGAATCCAATATCAAATCGTATTCCATCAAGACTAAAATCGTAATCGTTATAAACAACCTCTGGAGGCAACTGAGTCTTAAATGACGGCGGCGTATATATGAACGCAGGCGGATCAAATACTATCGGAAGATGATCGCCACCCAGATGGATCGTGTCATCGCCCGAACCGCCAATAACCGTTGTTTCGAACTCGCTGCTGGTACTCAGTACATAAATTGTATCGTTTCCACCGGCAGCGTCTACTTCGATCGCTTCGATGTTTTTAAATGTAGTGATCCTGCCTGCACCAGCGATATATTGATCGGTAACTACAAATGTATCGCCTATCGGCGTACCGATAACTACTATTGTATCGATCCCAGGTCCGCCGTTGATCTCTACCGGTGCATTCTGCAGATAGTCGTATCGGTTCATTCCAGTACCGCCGAATACCGACATCAGGTTTGCGATCTCATCTGGACGAGCCTGATCCATCAGCACCAGGAACGTCTTTAAGAGGAATCTGTCATTACCTTTTCCGCCGTGGAGGTAGAGCCTTGATACGTTGTGGTTTACCTCGAAGCGGTCATTTTGACCTTCACCGAGTACGAACAGGGGCGAAGAGTTACCGCTTGTCATATTGTCAGTATCTGCAACTGGGACACCTTCCGGGTATTCCAGTGTGCGGTTACCGGTATCAGGTATCAAAGGCACGGTGCCGATAACGATCTCGTCATCGCCTGCACCAAGATTGACTATTGTAATGGCTACTGTATCGTTTGAGAGA
>SDBV01002313.1_pt1 | contig 28487 bp, 22 predicted proteins | sample 2277081 | NCBI WGS metagenome assembly SDBV01 (sample SAMN10402039, study PRJNA504765) | marine sediment metagenome | isolation source: marine sediment core GS10_PC15, 223 cmbsf | place: Arctic Ocean: Southern Knipovich Ridge | collected 2010
GAAGACGCGTCAGATGCTTGCTTCTTACTTCCTTACTTCCTTCCTCTTCTTCTTTCCTCTGTGTACCTCCGTGTCCTCTGTGGTAGTTTCTTTCGCCTTCTCGGGACATCATTTCCCGCGAGTTGCCTAAAGACAAGTCGCGTTGCCACGCCGCTGGGGGTCTTGCATCGGCGGTGGGTAACGGTATTGTGGTGACTGTACATTGGCGCCGACTTGTGGCCGTCTTCCCGGCGATTCGACGCAGCAGAGGAAACGCGGAGGAAACCATGCCCCACATCATTCGCCCTGCCCCACTCCGTGGCCGACTTGCCCTGCTGCTGGCCGGCGCCTGGCTGGCCGCCTCCTGGGCCCCGGTGGCACTTGGTCAAGCCGCCGAGTTCCCCAAGTTCGAGTTCCACCAGATCGACAAGGTCGGTAGCCGGATGGGCCAGACCTCGCTGGTCGACGTGGACAAAGACGGCGACCTGGACTGGATCACCGGCTGCAGCCACGGCGACATCTGGTGGTTCGAATACCAGCGGCCCGACCGTTGGGTCCGCCACAAGATCGGCAGCAAGGTCGGCACCGAAGTGGGTGGCACGGCGATCGACGTCGACGGCGACGGCTGGGTCGACCAGGTCTCCGGCGGCACCTGGTTCCGCAATCCCGGCTCGCCGCGCAACAAGCCGTTCACCCGCTACTCCAACGGGGCGATCGACAATTCCCACGACAACGTGGCGGCCGATATCGACGGCGACGGCAAGCTGGACCTGGTGATGATGCAGGACACCAAGGGCGTCTTCTGGTACAAGATCCCCCGAGACCCGACCAAGCAGTGGGTGAGCCACACGGTCGGGCCGGCGGTGCACGGCGGGATCGCGCCCCGCGGCGTGGGCGATCTGGACGGCGACGGCGACGCCGACATCGTCCGCTCCACCGGATGGTACGAGAACGCCGACGGCAAGGGCACCAGGTGGACCTGGCACGGCAACATCCCCGGCGGCCACCAGGGCAAGTTCAAGGACACCACCAAGTCCTGGATCGCCGACCTCGACGGCGACGGCGACCCCGACGTGGTGATGACCGACGCCGACGCCGGCGGCCCCATCCGCAGGGCCCACTGGTTCGAGAACCGCGACGGCAAGGGCGGCGACTGGGCCCGGCACCCGATCGCCTCAAACAAAGGCGACCTGCACACGCTCAGTGTGGCCGACTTCGACAACGACGGCGACCTGGACGTCTTCTCCGGCGAAGGCCCCCTGGGCAATACCGGCCCCGGAGAGCAGCGCCGCTGGTTCATCTGGGAGAACCTCGACGGCCGGGCCGCGAGTTGGAAGGAGCACGTGATCCTGGTAGGTCCCAGGTGTCACGAAGGCGTGGCGGCCGACGTGGACGGCGACGGCGACGTCGACATCTGTTCCAAGCCCTGGAACGGCAACCTGCACGTCTACCTGAAAAACATGCTTATGGAAGGCCGCCGGCGATAGCGGCCGGGCCCCTTGCCGTGGTTTCTTCGGCCGGCTAAATTGGGCGCATGGAGCGGTGCCTGACACGGAGTTTTTCCGGCCGGGCCTGACCGGAGGAATTGGGCCATGCGACGTTACCTTTTCGCGGCGGCAGTAGGACTGTCTCTGACGATCCTGGCAGGATGTCCGGCCGAGTTGCCGCTGTCGAGACCGGGTTCGGCGGAAGACCAGCAGCCGGCTCCCTCTCCATCTGCACCAGGCTCCCCTGATCACCAGCAGCCGGCCGCTGCTCCGCCCCCTCCTCCCGCTCCACTCCCACCCAAGTCGGCTGAACATTTGGCCCAAGAGAGCCTGGAGGCTCCCACCTCGGACGAACAAGAGGCCGCGGCGGTCCGATTGGCCGAACTCGGCAGGCCGGCCAGAGAGCACTTGCAGCGGGTGCTCTCCGAGAGCCAATCTCCCCAAGTACGGGCGGCGTGCATCCGGGCGCTGGCCGCCCAGTGGGACTACGACAGTATGCCCGAGTTCCTCGACGCACTAAACGACGAGTCGGAGTTGGTCCGCGCCCGCGCCGGCGCGGCCGTCGAGCGAATGATGTCGATTGACGCCGGCTACCGGTCCGAGGACTCACCCCAGAGACGGGCAGCCGCGGTCAAACACTTCCGTGAGCGGTGGGAGCAGTTTCGCAACTCGGAGACCCTCGATTATTGGAAGAAGCGGCTGGAAGAACGGCAGCGGCTCGAAGAGCAGCAACTGAAGGACTCGTAAGAAAACCATTTGGGGATTGCCCCGGTTTTCGCTCCTTGGGGACTGCCCCGATTTTTGCTCAGCGAAAATGGGACTGTCCCCCTCCATACCCTCAAACAGTGGCTCTCCGTGAAGAAGTGAAACGTGTCGGAATCCTCCACCCATTCCCTGGCCCGTTTTGTGAGCCGCGTGCTCGCGGGTGCCACCGATATTCACCACGGCGAGGGCCGGGCGGTGGCAGCCTCGGGGCTGTTGTTCTTCCTGGTCCTGGCGGCCATCATGGTGTTGCGCCCGGTCCGGGAGGCAATGGGGTTGCAGGAAGGAATCGAAAACGTCCGCACCCTGTTCCTTTACACGGTCGGGGTCACTCTGCTGCTGGTGCCGGCGTTTGGGTACCTGGTATCGCGTGTCCGCCGGCGGGTGTTCCTGGCCGTCTGTTTCCACTGCTGCGCGCTGATTCTGCTGGGCTTCTGTCTGTGTCTGACCGTCTTCCCCGGGCCGGTCGCCCGGTGGGCCGAGCAGATCTACTACGTCTACCACTCGGTATTCAACCTGTTCGTGGTCTCCATATTCTGGGCCTTCATGGCCGACCTGTTCCGCGTTTCGGAAAGCAAACGCCTCTTTCCGGCCATCGCGGTCGGCGGAACCCTGGGGGCCATCGCCGGTTCGATGATCTCCTCGATCGTCCCTAAGCACGTGAACGGGCGAGCCGCAGTGGCCCTGCTGTTTATGGTGGCCATCGTTCTGCTGGAATCGGCGGTCTGGACCGCGGCACTGGTCGCCCGCACCCGCGGCGCCAGCGCGGCCGCACGGAACGATATCCGGCCCATCGGCGGCCATGCGCTGGGGGGCATTACCGAGCTGCTCCGCTCCCCGTACCTTTTGGGTATCGTGTTGATGATCCTGCCCGGCGCGGTGATCTCCACCTTCTTCTACTTCACCGGAATGCGAATCGTGGATGCGGTCGCCCATTCGGTCGAAGAGCGAACCGTGTTGTTTGCCGAGATCAACCTCTGGACCCAAGTGGGCACGCTGGTGGCACAGGCGTTTCTGGCCGGTCGGATCATGCGCGTGCTGGGCGTGGGAACGGCCTTGGCCGTACTGCCGCTGTCCGCGGTGACCGGTTTTGCCGTGTTGGCCGCGGCGCCCGTCTTGACGGCCTACATCGTAATCAACACGATCTATCGGGCCGTCCAGCGGGGTATCGCCCGGCCCGCCCGAGAGACCCTGTTTACCGTCGTCGGACGAGAAGAAAAATACAAGGCCAAGTCGCTGTTGGACACCGTCGGGTTCCGCGCCGGCGACGCCGGCGGAGCACAAATCGAGTGTGCCCTGGCGACCCTCGGCTGGGGCCTGGCCGCCCTGGCACTGGCCGTGCTGCCGATGGCCCTGTTCTGGGCGGCACTCTGCCTGCTGCTGGGCCGGGCTCAGTCGCGGATGGCCGTCCGCATGAACCGCGGATCGACGTAGCCGGATGTCCTGTGTTGCGGTAGAATATCGGTCGAAAACGCCAACTCCGCACGGTGTCGATAGGAAGCGGCGTCGGTAAGAAACGGCGTCGGTAAGAAAATGTCGTCCCCAGTGGAAACGTCCATCGAGCTGCAATCGGATCGCCAACCGGCACGGCATCCGGATCTGCCGCCGGATCTGCCGCCGGACGGCCCGCCGGATCTGCCCTTTGTGCATCTGAACCTCCGCCGAAATCCCTTCGGTGAGCTGCAATTCGCCGAGCGGGCCGCACTGGCGGTGGTCGAGGTCGATCGGTTTGTCGACCGCCTGAAGCGTCCCGGCTATGCCGTCCAGTTTTTGGGCCAGAAGGGCCGCGGCAAGACGACGCACCTGTTGGCCATCATGCGGCACTTCCCACGGGCCGTCTACGTGCACATCGGCGAAAACCAGCGGCCACCCATCCCGCCTGGGCAGCCGCTGCTGATCGACGAGATTCAGCGCCTGCCACGCCGGCGAAGACGCCGCATCTTTCGCCGCGGTGTGTCCCTGGCCATGGGGACCCATCAGGACGTGAGCCGGGAGCTTATCCGGGCCGGGTTCGAGGTCGACTCGGTTGAGCCGGCTGCAATGCTCAACCCCCGGCGGCTGCACGAGATGCTCAGCCGGCGCATCGAGTCGTCCCGGCGAGGCCCCGGGCCTCTGCCGCAAGTTCGACTCCAGACCGCGCAGGACATGCTCCACCGTTTCGGCGACGACCTCCGCGCGATCGAGTCGCACCTGTACGATCTCTTCCAGAACCTTCCGGGAATACAAAATGTCTAAGTGCGATTTGCGGATCGAATTCGATCGGGCCGACCGGACCTACCGCGGCGGCGACGAAGTCACCGGCACCGTCCACGTGCAAGTCAATCGCGACGTCCGCTGCGACGGGATGCTGGTCGAACATTTTTGGCAGACCCACGGCCGCGGAAACACGGCCACCGGACCCAAGCAGACCAGCGTCCTGTTCAAGGGCGATTGGCAGGCCGGCCAGGCATTCAGTTATCCCTTCCGCTTCCAGGTTCCCCACGGGCCGCCGACCTACCACGGGAATTACCTCAACGTCGATCACTACATCAACGCCCGGGTCGACATCCCCTGGGCGATCGACCCCAAGCACAAGGAGGAATACATCCTGCAGCCCGGCGACGCCCAGTATGGAAATCTACCGTCCTCCCACGGCCAGCAGCAGAAGGGCAAGCAGCAACTCGTGAAGTTCGGGCTGCCGATCGGCGTGGTGATGATCGTGTTGGGCGCCCTGTTCATATTCCCCTGCGGCATAATCCTGATCCCCTTGGGGTGCTTCCTGCTGTTCGCCTCGCTGCGCAAGTCGCTGGCCGAGAAGAAGATCGGCGAAGTCGACCTCCGCTTTAGCTCGCTGCGCGTGGCACCGGGCGGGGCCGTTCGACTGGAACTCGGCTTCACGCCGCGCAAATCCTCCGCGCTGGGCGGGATCACCGCCAAGCTCCTGGCCATCGAGCAGTGTGTTTCAGGCAGCGGTACGAACAAGACCACGCACACGCACAAGTTGCACCAGCAGACCATGACCCTGGCCCGGCAAGGCCAACTCATAGCCGGTGAGCCGATCCGGCTGGATGCCTCGATCCCCATTCCCGAGACCGACGCGTTCAGCTTCTCGGCCAGCGACAACGAGTTGACCTGGAGCCTGGAGGTGCGGATCGACATCCCGATGTGGCCCGATTGGGTAGAGAAGCAAGTGCTGACGGTCCGGCCCGCGCCCGTGGCCGAACTCGTCCGGCAGCGGCCCGGCCTTCCTCCGCCTCCGCCGCCGCTGGAAGATCTCCCCGTCGCCGCACCGCCGGTTGTGGCCGTGAAGGACCCGGGTCCCACCCGGTTGACGGTGACCGAGAGCAGTGAAGACACCGCAGACTTTCTTCCCGGCGAGTCCCTCGAACAGGAAGCGCCGGCGGCGGAATTGCCGCCGGAGCCCGCAGCGCCCGTACCCCAGCCGGCGCCGGCGCCAACCGGCGCGCCTGCGGTCGACAGCGTTCTGAAGGAGATCCTCGAGCGGCTCGGCTCGGCCAGCAGATACGGCTCCGAGCGAGACGAGATCATCCGCGAGTACACCGACGAGTCGTTCACCTGCTCGATCGAGATCGACAGCATCGAGCGGACCTACAGCTACGGCTCCGATCAGCGCTTCCGCAACGGCCGGACCCTGACCGGCGTGCTCGGCGGCACCGATTTCGAGGTCTCGCTGCTGCTGCCCGAGGAGCGCAACGAAGAACTCGAGGCCCTGGGTCCCGGCGATATCCTCCGGGCCGATTGCCTGCTGATAAAGTGGAACAACATCTACGACCGGATGGAGATGCGCCAGGCCTGATATTCGCGTGACGCGGGTCGTGCTTTGGCATAACGCCGTGGCAGCAGATCATTCTGGGGCATATCGCGGGTGGCCCGGGTTTCTACCCGGGTCGCGAAGCGACAAGAAACCTGGGGTAACGGCTGAGCCGAATCGCGATGCTCAACCCCGTGGCACACGTTTCTCCGAACTTTCTTGTGCTGCGCACCCACCTTCTGCGAAGATGGGCCACCCGCGTATCACAAATCTTGGATCGTCCCGGGGGCAAAACTTCCACACAAAGTGTCGGCGTGGTAAATATTCGCCGAACCCGTCAGCAGACCTCGTTACGACGCTCCGCGTCGTAACGCACCAGGAGCCGCTCTGCGTCGAGGGGTCGGCGCAACTCATTGTGCCACCGGTGGTTCCGCTTCAACGACGCGGAGCGTCGAAGCACCGTGTTCTCACTCAGAGCGTGGGAACGAGAAAACCACGACCTTGGCCCGAGTGTAACCCGACCCGTTCGCCCCAAAACAGATCAACTCGGCTTGGACAGCCCCCTGCTTGCCAAATCGGCCCGAAAGTGTACAGTCGACTGGCAGAACCTATCCAAGATCCGTGGGGGAACCGGCCGTGATGCCAAACTGCAAGAACATCGCCGTGGTGGCCCTGAAGACGGCCTTGCTGGCCGGGGTGATCTTTTTCAGCTTCCCGATCTCCGCCGGCCTCTCGGGTCAGGCCGTGCCCGACCTGTCGCCCCAAGCAGCCCAGCGGGCCGTCGCCGCGCTGATGGTCGTCTCTCTGGTCGACGCCCTGGTGCTGGCCTACCCGATCCTCCGCTCGCGCTGGCACGGGCCGAAGCTGGCCGGGGCCCTCTTCCTGGTCCTCTTTGGTGCCGAGACCGTGATGGCCCAGATCGAGGTCCTCTTCTTCAACACCGCGCTTGAGATCCCGGCCGACCAACTGCGGGCCATGTGGGCGGCCGGGGCGATCCGGGCCCTGCTGATCGCCCCGCTGGCGGTGGTCATCTTCCGCAAGTTGCGCCGGCGCGAAGGACCCGTGCAGCCCAATCTGCGGCTGGTCATGCCCTGGCCCGCCTGGGCCTGGCGGCTGGCCCTGTTGCCGGTGGCCTACATTTGCCTCTACTTTCTGTTCGGTTATTATGTCGCGTGGCAGTCGCCGGAGGTCCGCCAGTTTTACACCGACAGCACCCAGATCAAGCCCTTCCTAATCCACATGCGAGACATGCTGCGGGACGAGCCGGGATTCATCCCCTTCCAGCTTCTCCGCGGGCTGCTCTGGATCGGCCTCTCGCTGCCGATCATCCGCATGATGCAAGGCCGCCGCTGGGAGACCTCCCTGGCGATCGGGCTCCTCTGCGGCCTGCTGCTGACCATCCCGCTAATTATCCCCAACCCCTACATGCCCGCCCCGGTCCGGCTGATCCACTTGGTGGAAACGTCCACCTCCACGTTCCTCTACGGCTGCCTGATGGGCTGGGTGTTTACGCGTGGCACCCGCAGTCGAACATCGCAGGGCGCGTGAATACACAACGTGGGTCGCGCTGTCCTTGCCCCGGCCTACGGCCTAAGGATCGAACGAAAAACAACTTCCCGGTTTCGACGATCAACCGTTTAGCTGCCGCCGGCACGGCGGCTTCGTTGGCCTGGCGTGTCATGCGTCAAGCCGCCGTGCCGGCGGCAGCTAAACGGGGGAAGTTGTTTTTCGGTCGATCCTAAGCTCTGTGAGCCGAGCTAAACCGCCGCACCATCTCCGCGTTCTCGGCCGGTTGGTCGGCGTAGCGGTCGTAGATGCCTACCAGCACCCCGTCGGTGGGTTTGATCGATTCGAGCGTCTGGCGGAAGGCCTGCTCGACCCATTGGCGGCGTTCGGAGAGGCGGCCGGCGGCCAGGATCTTGAAGGCCAGACACGGCCGCTTGGTCTGGCGGATGGCCCGGAACATCCGGGGCGGGTCGTCGGGCAGATAGACCTCGCCGACGGGGATCGGGGCCTGGCCCAGCAGCTTCTCCAGTGCCTGCCGGCTGCGGTGACGCTCGTAGACGCAGGTCATGTAGTAGTCGACGTCCCAGCCCTTCGACTCGACGGTATCGACCACGTCGGGCATGTGCGTGGAGACGCCCACCTGTAGGCCCGCGTCGCGGACGCGTTTGAGATAGTCGTGCATCTTGTCGATCTCGCCGCGCTTGAACATCCCGTCGGTCGTCTCGCCGTGATGGGCGACGGCGATGCAGCCGCCTGCGCGGAGTTTCTCGATCGAATCGGGCCCGCCGGCGTCGATGGCGATGTAGTGCATTTTGAGGCCCTGGTCGACGAACTGGCGGTACTGTTCGATCTGGCTGGTGCCCGTCTGCCAGCAGTTGATGCCCACCCCTGGCATCGCCGCAGGGTTTTGAGGACCTGCTGGGGCGTGTAATACTCCTTCATTTGGTGATTGACGAAGGTCGAGAGGTGCGAGCCGCCGTTGAAGGGGTTCGACCCGCAGACCAGCCGCGAGATGGAGTGGGGCCCCAGGCGGATCTGCGGCAGCTTGGGCTTCTCGTCCGGTGCGGCCGAGGTGTCGGCTCCGCAGCCGGCGGCCATCAGGGCGGCGGGCAGTGCGCCGGCTTTCTTCAGAAAATCACGGCGGCCACCGTGGTGCTCTTCAGCCGGGCGGCGTGTGTGGCTGGCGTCGCGAGAGTCGGAAGGGGCCATGACTTCTCCTTTGCGGGTGCCGGGTCGTCTGGAGGAAAGTGTATCATGGAGCAGCGGCCACAGTCAAGCCAACGGACGGCCTGCTGTCCGGCCTGGCGGACGCCGCTACTTTCCTGCCGTGATGGTGCCTTCCAGCGGGCTGCTGGCCGTGGCGTAGAGCCTCTTGGGAATTCGTCCGGCCTGGAAGGCCAGCCGGCCCGACTCGGCCGCCAGTCGCATTGCCCGGGCCATCCGCAGCGGATCGTCGGCCCGGGCGATGCCGGTGTTCAGCAGCACACCGTCGACGCCCAGTTCCATGGCGGCGGTGACGTCGCTGGCGGTGCCCACGCCCGCGTCGACGATCACCGGATAGTCCGGATCGTGGTCCTTGAGATACTCCAGACAGATTCGGATGGCGTTGGGATTCAACACACCCTGTCCGGAGCCGATGGGGCTGCCGGCCGGCATCACGCTGGACGCCCCGGCCTCTTTCAGTCGCCGGGCGACCACCGGGTCGTCGCCGGTGTAGACCAGGACCTGAAAACCCTCGGCCACCAGCTTCTCGGTGGCCTCCAGCGTGCCCAAGGGATCGGGCAGCAAGGTCTTTTTGTCGGCGAGCACTTCCAGCTTGACCCAATCGGCGCCCGGGTTTTCCATCTGCGAGAGGATCTCGCGTCCGAGCCGCGCCACGCGCACCGCATCGTCGGCCGTAAAACAACCGGCCGTGTTGGGCAGGATCGTATATCGCCCCGTGTCGATGAAGTCCAGCAGGTTCTTGCCTTCGGAGTCGATCAGCCGCTCGCGGCGAACGGCCACCGTTATGCACTCGGTGCCCGAAAGGTCGAGCGCCTCTTTCATCACCTCATAGTCGGCGTACTTGCCGGTGCCCACGATCAGCCGGCTGGAGAACGAGTGGGAACCGATCCGCAATCGATCGGCGGGCGCGGCGTGGGTCTCCATTCGGCTAACCTCCTCCTGCCAGGGTGACGATCTCCAGGCGGTCGCCGTCGGCCAGCCGGTGGCTGGCGTGCAACTGGTGGGGGACCAACTCGCGATTGGCCTCCACCGCCACGTGCTTACCGGCCAGTGCCAACTCTTCGAGCAACTCGGCCACGGTGATCCTCTCGGCGAGGCGGCGGAGCTGACCGTTGACGGTGATTTCCACGAATTCAACCCATCCCACTGATGACTGGACTTTTGCAAATTGGTCCCCTCTCCCAGAGGGAGAGGGGAGTTCGAATCTGCGTTTTGCAAAAGTCCACTGATGACTTGTCCAAGAACAAAGCCGCATTTCTCAGTTGGCCGATTTTGCGCAACGGACGTGCCATACCCACGCGCGGGCGCGGCACCCCACTTTCCGCGTCAGCGATTTCCTTGAACGACCCGACAGAGAGCTAGAATCGGTGTGCCACGGCCGTGTCGGCCGTGCCCGGTAGCAGCAGAAAACCTGCACGGCCGACACGGCCGTGGCACACGTCAGCAGCGACTTGAGCCCGTTTCTAGCTCTATGTCGGATCGTTGATTTCTTTGCGGCCGGCCGATCATGGCCCGGTAGGTGGGCCCACGCCCGCGGCGGAAGCGCGAAACTTGGTCACGGTCAACGGCACCAGCGGTTGCGGTGGCATGATCCGGCCGGTGGAAAATGCGGCCTTGGTCCAGGGGATGGCGTATGCGGCCACGTTGCCGGTAGTCACTTCGGCCACGTAGACAATCGAGGGACTGAGTTGCGTTCCACCCACCCCCCGCCGCATGTCGGCCGCCCCGGTTACCATCAGGTACTTGGGGTTCTTCGACGGATCGACACCCAAATGGTTCAGCACGTTGGCGCCGTAACGGGCCGTAAACGTCCTTCCCTGTCTGCCCAGGACGATTGCACTCAGGTCGCCGGTGAGAAAATCGAGGAAGTAAACGGCCTCTACCCCGTCGTCCACAAACCCGGTGGCGATCGCAAACGTGTCGACACGGTCGGTGGCCACCGCGTGCAACGGGGCCTGCGGCCAGACGCCGCAGAGGATCAACCCACCCGCCAGCCCTAGCCCCAACCAGACCAGCCGGCTGTACTTCAGCATCTGCAACATGACACGGCCTCCTCTGAAGGTTCCAAGAGGTTTGTTTGCACCGGGATGGTGGGCGAGCACGACGAGGACCCATCCCTCCAGGCCGGATTCGGCCCGAGATAACCACCTCCCAGCATGGTACCCGTTTTCGGCCGCGATTTCCAGACGTAGCTGCCCCCTATTTGCCGTATTTTTTCCAACTACCGGTGCCCTGTCTTACCAGAATCCCCAGGACCCGCAGACAAAGAGGGGACCATGGTGCCCTGAAGTCAGTAGGCCGGCCGCTTTCAAACCGGCACCGGCGGGGCCATCGGCAAGCGACTGGGCTCCGATTCTTCCTTCTGCGCAAAACGCGCCGCCAGTCTGCCCACGGCAGACCGGCCCCTTGCAAACCGACGCGCAGCCGTCTATAAACACGCCTGAGAGCAAAACGTGTTCTGGAGGAATTCACAATGTCGTCGATCAACGTGGCCCTGATCGGGCAAGGCTTCATGGGGCGTACCCATTCCAACGCTTGGGGCCAGGTGGCCAGGTTCTTCCAGCCGCCGTTGAGTCCGGTGATGCACACCGTGTTCGGACAGCAGGAAGAGGATCCCCAGGCGTTTGCCGACAACTGGGGTTGGCAAAATGCATCCACCGACTGGCAGCAGACAGTCAACTCACCCGAGATCGGTCTGATCGACGTAGTCACGCCCAACTACATGCACGCCCCGGTGGCCAAGGCCGCGCTGGCCGCCGGAAAACCGTGCTCCTGCGAAAAACCCCTTTCCGGCACCTTGGCCGAAGCCCGCGAAATGGTCCAGACCGCCAAGCAGGCGGGCATCAAGACGTTCGTCTGGTTCAATTATCGCCGCTGCCCCGCCGTGGCCTTGGCCCATCGGCTGGTCAAAGACGGCCGGCTGGGCGAGATCCGGCACGTCCGGGCCGCCTATCTACAGGACTGGGCCGACGAGTCGATCCCGCTGGTCTGGCGCTTCGACAAGACCCTGGCCGGCTCCGGCGCCCACGGCGATCTGAACGCCCACATCATCGACATCACCCGCTTCGTCACCGGAGAGGAAATCACCCAGATCGCCGGCGCGATTGCCGAGACCTTCATCAAGGAGCGTACTCTGGCGGGCGGAGTGGCCGGCGGTGGGATCACCGACGGCGGCGAGAGCACCGGCGGCAAGGGCCCGGTGACCGTCGACGACACCGTGCTGTTCCTGGCCCGCTTCTCGGGCGGCGCGGTGGCCAGCTTCGAGGCGGCCCGACAGGCCACCGGCAACCAGAACCGCAACAGCTTCGAGATCAACGGCACCAAGGGGGCGCTGAAGTTCGACTTCGAGCGGATGAACGAACTGGAATACTACGACGCCACGCTGCCCCGGGCCGTGCAGGGCTGGACCACGATCATGTGTACCCATGGGGACGATCACCCCTACGTGGCCAACTGGTGGCCCGACGCACACATCATCGGCTACGAGCACGGATTCACCAACCAGGCCTACGACATCCTGCGGGTGCTCGCTGGTGAAGAGCCCACGGTTCCCATACCCGATTTCGAGGACGCCTATCAGACCCAACGGGTCCTGGAGGCCTCGCTCCTTTCGGCCACGGAAGCGCGGCCGGTCAACCTGGACGAGGTCAAGTAGATACACGGCCAGTCGCCTGCCGAGCCGCCGGCGACTGGCCCATCGTTCGTCGCGACGAAGGGCGCCCCGGACAGACGGATCCTGTCCGCGGCGCCCGCTTTTTTCATAAAGCCGCGACCGCTGGTCGCGGCTTTATGCCGGCCGCTGAACTTTCATTTCAATCCCGGCTGCCGCCGGTGAAGAGCATGACGTAGTACACTAGTGTCAGCAGCGCCTGCAACGTGGCCGCCACATAGGTCCAGGCGGCCGCACTGAGGACCCTGTCGACGTGGACCAATTCTTGCTGATTGACGATGCCCATCTGGACCAACTGGGTCTTGGCCCGGCTGCTGGCGTTGAACTCTACCGGCAGGTTGACCAACTGGAAGAAGACCACGCAGCCGAACAATCCGATGCCGAGCAACAGCAGCGGGCCGAACTGAAAGATAGCGCCTAGGAACAGCAGAAGCATGCCGGCGCTGCTGCCGAATCCGGCGGCCGGAACGGCCGCGTTGCGGACCACCAGCGGGGCATACGCCCGGGCGTCCTGGATCGCATGGCCCGCCTCGTGGGCCGCAATCCCCACCGCCGCCAGCGACCGGCTCTGGTAGACCTCCGGGCTGAGCCGCAGGACCTTGTGCCGCGGGTCGTAGTGATCGCTCAAGCGGCCGGGCACCTGCTCGATGCCGATCTGTTGCAGCCCGGCCGAATCCAGAATATGCCGGGCGGCCGCCGCACCGCTCAACGGGGCCGCCATTCGCCGGGCAGCCGCGTAGGTCGACTTGACCCGGAACTGGGCCCAAATCCCCAGCAACAGCGGCGGGCCAACCAACATCCAAAACAAGGGATCAAACAAGCCAATCATCGTTTCGCTCCTATCGGGCGGATCCGCCGAGAGAGGATCGACGGCCGGTCAAATGGTAATTCGGCCGGGGGGCCCGGTTCTTGGGTTCTTGCGCTTGGTGTCTCTCGCGTCCGATTGCCGGACATCGTCATTCTAATTCTACGCTGCCCGGCAAGGTCTCGGTTCGTCCGCTCGCCGGGTGCCCGATACTGTTACCACAGAACGACTTGCGGCACAAGAGACAAACGAAGGCGGAAGGCATTCGGATCGGGCCGAAGCACGCACGTTTAGCGGCCGCCGGCACGGCGGCCCTCTGACTCCTGTTCCCCGACCCCTGTCCCCTGGACCGCCGCCCCCTGAACCGCCGCATAAGGTAGGTTGGGCCGGTAGCCCTCCTTCTCGGCCAACAGATCCAGATACAGCCCCGCAACCTCTTCCGCCAGCGGGATCACCTCCTGCCCCTGGCCCAGCCGCCGCTGGTCGACCGTCTTGAGGTACTGCTTGCAGTGTCGGCAGGCCTCGATCCAGCGGGTCTCCTCCCCTTCGACCATCAGCTTGCCCAGGACCGCCTGGTCACCGCTGCCGCAGAACGGGCAGGCCAGCCGCGGAAACTCCCAGGCGTGCCCGCAGAGCGAACAGTGCAGCACCCGCTTGCCGTCGTCGGCCCGAAGCTGGGCCAGCCCCGGCGGCGAGTCGCAGACCGGGCAATAGCCGTCGGATACCATCGCCGCGGCCTCAGGCTGCTCGATCCGTGCGGCGGCACCGGTCACAAACGGGGCGGCCAGCACGCGGCCGACCAGCAGCACCAACCCGGCCGGGACCTCCAACCGCCCGGCCAACGAGCCCAGGCACTCCTGGTCCGGCTCGAAGGCCGCCCGGGTCATCATTTCCTGAAGCACCGCCGGCTCCTCGTCGACGGCCGACCGCAACTTGCTCAGTTCCATGCCCGGGTGGCCGCAACTGCGAAAGACCTCATCCACCGCATCGAACAGCCGCCGGGCCACCGCAGGATCGAAGCGAACCATCTCGGGCCGCAGCGTTCCACCAGAACTCCTCTCCCCCTGGGGGAGAGGTTGGGTGAGGGGAATATCGGGCAACGGCTCGCCGCCCAGCTCGGCCAATGCGGCCGCCTGGGCCTTCAGCAGCCCGATCCGCAGACGAACGTAATCCTCCGAGACGCCGGGCTGCCCGATCAGGGCCTCCAAGTGCCGGATCGTCTCTTCTGATCGGGCGCTGCAATCGAAAAAGGGCGTATCGGTCATTCCAGATTGATTCCCCCACGCTCACAGCAGGCCGTAAGAGATCTCGCGCAGAGGCGAGGAGACGCAGAGACAGAAGAAAAACGAATAATGTCGTCGTATGTACTCATGGTGACGGGCACCACTGAAAAGCTACTCTTACACGGCACCAGACAACATTTCCATTCCCACCTTCGTAGTCTCTCTGCGCCTCCGCGCCCCTGCGCGAGATTCTCTCTTTCCGAGGCTTCATGGCTTGAGCAGTCAGAACTCATCAGCGTCCACTTTTTCGCCGCCGTTGCGTGTCAACAGGGCGCGGATCGTCTCCGGTGACAGGTCCTCGCTGAGGAACCTCGTGTGCCCGTCGGCAAACACAACGATCGCGCCGCCGGGGTGGTTGCTCGAAATCCCTTGACCGGCTTTCGCGTTGATCTCGGGCGCCATTTGGACAACGTGCAGGTCTCGCGGCCCCATCCAATGGATGCTGGAATCCTTCACCTCGACCACCCGGATCGTGTTGGCGATTCCGTCGCCAAAGTCGCCAAACTTTGCAGGTTTTTCGCCGGACCATGCAGTATCAGGCCCTCTCACAGCAACGTAGCTTGTCGTGAGGGCTTCGCCTTCGTCGTCTCCATTATCGCTTGGACAGCGAAACGCCGAGACGGGGACGTCAAGGAGCTTGCTGTTGTTGGGGCCATTCCACGGCTCATCGAAGTCGTATTCTGTGTATAGCACTTGTTGCTCCAAGAAAGGCAGGAGCAGCACGCGCCAGCTATGCATCGGCTTGCCTGACTCGTCGGCAATGTATGCCGGCGGAAAGCAGTCATACACGCTATGGTAATTGTGAAGTGCAAGAGCGATCTGCTTGAGATTGTTCATGCACTCGGCGCGTTTAGCAGCACGGGGACCGCCAACGCCAGGCAAGAAGAATGCCACTAGCAATAGGAACGCGGCAACGACCGCGGCCATCGGACGCGCCTGTCGATACCGGAAGGCGACAACGACCAGCACCAACGCAATCCCGAGGATCACGCCGTGCATACCAAAACAGAGTCCCGTTGCACAGAGAATGGCACAAACAAAGGTCACCACAAACAGAGATTTCAGCCCAAACTGAAACGGCGGCTTGGCTTCGGGCCGTTGGATCGATTCTGGTTTGGGCTGGTTCATTTGGCTGATCCCTCAGTCGGCTGGGGGTTCAGACGAAGACGTTTCGTCCGTGACTTCTACCGGGAAGGGAAACCGATGCTCGTAGGCGGCGGTGATCACGGTGAAATAGATCGGCATCGTGAAGATCAGTCCGACGTAGAAGAGGTATATGCCGACCGAGGCGATTAGCGAGGCCACAACATGGAGCAGGAGCAATTCCCAAAAGCGGTTGCGTGTCTCATGCCAGCTCATCTTCCAGGCCGTCGAGAAACTGACGTTTCGGTCGGCAATCAGCGGCATCACGAACATCGTTTTGATGCTTATCCAGAAGGTCCAGACCATCACCGCGAGCAGACCCAGCGACATCAGCGCAAAGCCGCCGAAAAAGGCGGTCAGGAGCAAGGCCACTTCTTCGGGCGGCGGTTGCGCGGGAGGTTGCCCCGGCGGTCCTGGTGGGGCCATGGTGCCGAGCATCGCCGTGAGCAACACGAATCCGCCGATCGAGACCGCGTAAAGCAAGATCAGGGGTAGAACGGTCAGCAGCGCGATGATGATGTGGGCGAGGATCGACCGACCGGCCACGGTCCAGTTTCGCCACAGCGTGTTGGCGCTCAGCGGTTGACCTCGCAACGTGCAAAGCCCGCAGGCGTACAGCCCGCACGTCAAGGGGCCAGCCACCAGGAAGTTCGGCAGGCAGCAGCAGATGGCCAGCACGGTAATGGCGCCGGCTACCAGCATCGGCACCAGCCAATCCTGCCATCGTTGCCCATACACGCGGAATCCTCGGCCCAGGTAGTCGCCCAGGTTCGGAAACGGCCCGCTGCCGGCGCCGGGTCCCGGCGGCGGTTCGCCTTGGAATTGCCCGGATTCGGTCATTTGCCTGGCACCTGTTGGGCCAACCGGTGGCGTTTGGCGGTAAGTAGCATTTGCAATGCCCCGGAGGCCCCGCGGACCGCAGTCCGCGGGCGTTTATGGAAAGTAAGACGCTGTGTCTCTGGTGATTCGTGTTGTGTCAACCCTCACTGGTACCTGGTCTCTCTTGCTTTGTCACGTCGCACAGAAAGGCCTTGTACTCGGGGATCATGGTGTCGGCGTCGCCGACCAGCGGCGTGAGCACGTTCGCGCTGGGGCCGGTGGCCAGGCCGGCGTAGCCGAAATGCCAGACGATCGCCACTTGCTCGATCTGGCGGCCGCCGATCCGCAGTGGCCGCAGCCGGCCGGTCACCAAGGCGTTGATTGTAATCTCCCCCCGGGCCGAACGCACCGTCACCGCGTCCCCGTTGCGGATGCCCTTCTGCCGAGCCAGCTCCTTGCTCAGCTCGACGAAAGCCTCGGGCACCAACTCGACCAGCCAGGGCAGATTCCGCGACATAGCCCCGGCTTGCCAGTGCTCGCTCACCCGGCAGGTGGTGGCCACGATCGGAAACTCCTCGACGGTGCCGATCTGCTGCGGCCGCCAGACCTTCACCAGCGGATTGATCCGCTGGGGCGAGAGTCCGGCGGCCGGGCTCTCCAGCGGTTCGTAATGTTCGGGAAACGGTCCGTCGGCCAGCGAAGGCGCGAACAGCCGCGCCCGGCCTTCCGCCAACATGATGAAGGCATGCCTGCCCTGCGGGTGCGGCGTGCCGTCGGGCCTCAGCGGGGGCGGCCAGCCGCCGTCGGGCACGTCGCCGATCCACTTGCCGCGTTGCGGGTCGTAGGCCACGGCCGCCTTCTGTTTGGCCCAGGGGCGGCCCTGCCCGTCACAGGCGGCCCGGTTGTAGAGTATCCGCCGGTTCGCCGGCCAGGACCACGACCAACCGGGATAGAGTCGCAGCGGATCTTCACCTTCGGTGGGCAGCTCGCGCCGAGCCATCCGGTTGCCCGCCGCCGTGTAACTGCCGCAGTAGAGCCAATTGCCCGAGGCGGTCGTGCCGTCGTCTTTCAGCAGCGCGAACGAGGGTACGGGATCGCCTTTGCGGAACCGCCGGTCGATTTCGGGAAACTCGACGTCGGCCAGGAACCGCCCGTTGATTTCCCGGGCCACCCGGCCGGGATCGGGCCCGTCGCTGCCATAGTCCCAGGCCAGCCGGACGATCGGCTCGGAAAAGACCCCGCCGGCCCCATACAGCCGTTTCAGCTCCCGGCAGAGCCGGTCCAGGATCCACAGATCGCTGCGGACCATCTCGGGCGGGGGCACGGCCGCCGAGTGCCACTGGACCCAGCGGCCCGAGTTGGTCAGGCTGCCGGTCTTGTGCATCGTGTCGGCCGCCGGCAACAGGAAGACCTCGGTCTGAATTTCTTGAGGATCGACGCCGGGCCGCTTCCAGAAGGTGGCCGTTTCGGTTTCCCAGAGGTCGGCCACCACCACCCAGTCCAGCTTGTCCAACGCCTGGCGTGCCCGCCCGGCATCCGGTCCGCTGACCGCCGGGTTTTGGCCCAATACGATCAGTCCGCGGATCGTGCCGGAGAGCATGGCCTCGAACATGGCGATGTACGAACAGTCGCCGTCGTACTTGGGCAGATAGTGATAGGCGAACTGGTTCTCGGCCGTGGCGTGATCCGCCCACCATGCCTTCAGCAGGCTAACCGCGTACTTCGGGTAGTTGGCCCACCAGTTGGCGCTCTGCGGATCGCCGGCAAGGGGAGTGTTGGCGCCGAGGTAATCCTTCAGCGAAGTCTGTTCGGCCGAGGGGGCCTTTAGATAGCCGGGCAGCAGATCGAACATCAGACCGTGGTCGGTCGATCCCTGCACGTTCGACTGACCCCTGAGCGCGTTGATCCCGCCGCCGGCCGGGCCGATGTTGCCCAGCAATAACTGCAGGATCGCGTAGCTGCGGATGTTCTGGGTCCCGTGCGTGTGCTGGGTGCTGCCCATGGCGTAGAGGATCGTGCCGGCCCGATCCGCCGAACACGTGCTGCAAAACGTCTCGGCCAGCCGGCGGATCGTCTCCGGCGGCGTACCGCAGATCTCGGAGACCGTCTCCTCGGTGTAGCGTGAAAAGTGCTTCTTTAGCAATTGGAACACGCAGTGCGGATCTTCGAGCGTGGGATCGGTCTTGACGTTTCCTTGCCCGTCGCGTTGAAAACCCCAATGCTCGCGCGTGTAGCGGCCGTTGCGGATGGCGCCGAACCGTCCGGCGCTGAACTCGAACTCCGGATCGACCAGGAAGCCGGCGTTGGTATGGACGACCAGGTATTCCTTGTGGATTCGCCCGTGCGCAAGCGCGTAGCGGATCAGCCCGCCAAACAGGGCGATGTCGGTTCCCGAGCGCAACGGCACGTACAGATCGGCCACGGCTGAGGTCCGCGTGAACCGCGGGTCGACCGATATCAGCCGGGCACCTTTCCGCTTGGCCTCCATCACCCACTTCATGGCCACCGGATGATTCTCGGCGACGTTGGATCCGACCACCAGAATACAGTCGGAGTTGGCCAGATCGGTCCAGTGGTTGGTCATCGCACCGCGGCCCAGCGAGGCGGCCAGGGCGGCCACCGTGGGGCTGTGGCATATCCTGGCTTGATGCTCGAGGTAGACGATGCCCAACGCCCGGGCCAGCTTGCCGTAGAGGTAACATTCCTCGTTTTTAAGCGATGCACCTCCCAGGCAGCCGATGGCCCGTGTGCGGTTGACCGTGCGGCCCTGGGCGTCGGTGGTCTGGAAGCCGGCGTCGCGGGTGCGGCGGATCCGCTGAGCGATCTCCCGGACGGCCCAGTCCCAACTCTTCTCTTCCCACTCGGTAGCGCCCGCCGCGCGGTACTTGACCTTAGTCAGCCGCCGAGGATTGTTGACGAGTTGGTAGACGGCGTTGCCCTTGCCACACAGGGAGCCACGATTGATCGGATGGTCGGGATCTCCTTCGAGCTGCAGGACCTTTCCGTCGGCGGCGGTCACGACGGTCCCACACCCGACGGCGCAATACGGGCAGATGGTGGAAGTCATGCTGGCCGGCTTGACGATTGCCCCCGCAGCGCGGGCCGCACTTGCGCCAAAGTCCACGCCCAGACAGCCCAGCAACGACCCCCAGGAGGCAGCCAGAAACGTACGTCGCTTGATTCTCATAATCGTGTCCTCAGCCTTGGCGGCAGTTTCCCATCAGTCTATTACAACGTTCCGGGGTGGGTGCAGTCAAGTCGCGCGTGAGCCGCCCTTTGAAAAGTGGTCTGCCACGGCCGTGTCGGCCGTGCAGGTTTTCTGCTGCTACCGGGCACGGCCGACACGGCCGTGGCACACCGGTTCTAGCCCTCTGTCGGGTCGTTGCAAAATACTCGCGTCGCCAACTGACCTTGCCGTATACTTGACCTCACCTCGAAATCTCCTCACCAGGCCCACCCCTCGGGAGCCGGACTGCAGGCCAACTCGGGAATGCGGACTTGTTCTTCGACAACTGCCCAGCGGAGGCCTGACGCCAATGCTCGGCCCCCGTCTTCCATGACGGGGGTATCAAGACGGAAGCAGACGATAGTATAATAGCGGTATAAGTGAGCTTCGCCAGGCGCACACCACGCGGTGCTGAGCGGCCTGATGGGCCGGCTGCCAGCCCTCGGGCTCTGTCTCGGAACAATCCGGCCCGCACAGCTCACGGAACGAGCCTCCGGTTTCACGCCTTTGACGTGGCCGCCGTTGAGAAGAGCATGAGCAAGCAGAATCGTTCACCTTCGACGTTAAGTCAGGGCGCCGCAGCGTCCGAAGGTCGCGCCCTGTCCCGCAGCGCCACCAGGTGGCTGGCGGGCTTGACGGTTGTGGCAATAGGCTTCTGGGTGCTGCTGGGACTGCATGTGTTGCCGCTCAGCGATGACCGGGCGGGGGACCCCAACGCGGACGTTGGCTCAAGTACCGGAGTACGAGCAACGCATTCTACGGACGCAGAGACGGGCCAGGCGCCGTGGGGCCGGTTGACGTACGTGCCCATTACCATCTCGCCGCCGCTGGAGTTGGTGCCACACATGATGCCGCCCACCGGCGAGCGGGTGGCTTGGCATTTTCCCGACACGATCTCCGAGCGGCTCCCGGCCTTGCTTTCGGAGATCGGCCTTTCGGAACCCTTGCGAGAGAAGCTGGTCTCGCTGGCAGAGCCCAATCGGGCAGTCGAGGGCGTCACGATCCACCCCCCGCTGGAGATCGTCCTGGGGCTCAGCCCTGAGGACCGATCCGCGCTGTACGTTACGCTTGCCGGGTTTCCCGAGAACTCCAACGCAAGAGGCGTGTTTCGGTTCTGCGGCGGCGCCCTCAATGAGTGGATCGGCGATTCGCCGATTTCACCCGAGACCAGGAAGCTCGTCGAGCCGCTGATCTACCGGCACGGAAACGTCCTGTTTTTCTCCGACTTGGGGCCGATCGAAGGGTCGCTTCCGTCATCCCAGCAGCGGTCACTGCTGGTCGAGGCGTTGTCGCACGAGTCGACGTTTCTGCTCCGGCTGGAACTCTCCGAAGAATCGAAGCTGGAAGAGTTGGTCGATTATTGGGGTCACGGCGGGAGGACCAAGGAGGTGCGGCCAATCCTGGAATCTCTGTTCCACAGCGAAGGGGCGCGGAGCATCGACATCGTGCACCTCTTGCCGCCATTTGCCCGAGGCCGGCTCTACACGTACCACGTCAACTCGGGTGGTAAGTTGCGGCACCATTTCGATTGCCACTGGACTGCGATGAACTTCTTCTCCGAGCAGCCCGACGATCGCTTTGGTGACGTTAGAGTGGTGGCTCGCGCATTGGAAGAACAGTACCGCCAGATTCAGGGGAGTCTGGGTCTGGGCGACGTGGTGGTCTTTCTGGACGGTCAGACCGTGATCCACTCAGCCGTTTTCATCGCCGCCGACGTGTTGTTCACCAAGAACGGCCGCGGCTCGCAGCATCCCTGGATGTTGATGACGCTGGAGAACATGCAGGACTATTATCCACGCCAGAAGAGACTGCAGCCCCGCTATTACCGGCGCAAAGACTTCTGACCGGGCCCCTCTACATACCAATCTGCTGCCCGCCGCTCCGCTGGCCGACTTCTCGGCCGGCAAGACAGCCCAACGGCATTCTGAAGCTGCTGGGCCACCCGCAGTGGAGCACTGAGGGCGTTCGAGACGGTCTTGCCGACCGTCGGGCTTCAGTCGTCACTCGACGGGGATCTGCTCTAAACGGATAAAGCACGTGAAGAATGGCCGGGAAGGACGCCGAATCTTGGCGGGGCGCACGATATCCGAGCATCAAGCAAAAAAAATGGTGCCAAAAAACGCAAGAGTGGGGCGGTTCTCGTGATTTCACGCCCCCGATTTTCCTTGACGGGGTTAGAAGATAAAGGGGATAATAGTAGGATGTTTAGCGACGTTCGCTAGGCAAGAGACGATGGAGTCGTTTACCCCCCACCGGGCAGCCTACCCGCCCGTAGACTCCGTCCAGGAACAGTCCGGCTCTCACAGGTCGTCGACCGACCCCCCAGTTTTCACACCTACAGATGTAGCCCCTGCAGAGAAAAGCATGAGCAGACGGAATCCTTTACCCCGCACGCTGGATGCCGGCCCCCCGGCATCGGATGCGTCCGCCATGTTCCGCAGCGTCGCTAAGTGGCTAAAGGCATTGGTGATCCTGGTAATCGGCTCCTCGGTGCTGCTCGGGTTGCTCATTTTACGAGATGATGACCTGGGCGCCGGAGGGCCCGACGCCAACCGTCGTTCTGCCGGCGGCACACCAGCCACGCTTCCCGCGCCCGCGGAGGCAGCCCAGGGTCCCTGGGGACGGCTGACATACGTCCCGATTGCCATCGCTCCGCCACTGGAATTCGTGCGGCACATGATGCCCCACACCGACCGAAACGTGATTTGGCATTTCCCGAACATGATCTCCGAGCGACTCCCCGCCCTGTTCTCGGAGATCGGCCTCCCGGAGCCGTTGCGGGAGAAGCTGGTTTCGCTGGCAGAGATCAACCCCGGAATCGAGGGGCTCTCTATCCACCCCACGCGCGAGATCGTCCTGGGCCTCAGCCCCGAGGACCGGTCAGCCCTGTACGGTGTGCTGGCTGAATCACGCGAGAACATCGACCAAAGGGGCTCGTTTCAGTTCTGCGGGGATACCCTCGACGAGTGGATCGGAGATTCGCCGCTGATGCCTGAAACCAGGAAGCTCATCGAGCCGCTGATCTACCGCTATGGCAGCTTCCTGTTCTTCTCCGATATGCGGATTATCGAAGAGTCGTTGCCCTCGCCCGAGCAGCGGTCACTGCTGGTCGAAGCCCTCTCGCACGAGTCTACGTTCATGGTCCGGCTCGAGCTACCCGAACAATCCGACCTGGAAGAGTTGATCGCTTACTGGGGCTGCGGCGGGAGGAAAAATGACGTACGGCCGATCCTTGAATCTCTGCGACATACCGACCAGAAGCAGAGCATCGACGTCACCCACCTACTGCCCCCGTTTGCCCGGCGTCGGCTATACACTTACGAGGCCTTCTCGGAAGACGGATTACGGCGCAGCCGCGATTGCCACTGGACCGCGCTGAACTTCTTCGCAGACCGGCCTGACGATCGGTACTGCGACATCAAAGAGGTTGTTCGTGCGCTGAAAGAAGATCACTACCACATCTACGGAAACCTCCGTCTGGGCGACCTGGTGGCTTTTTTCGACGATCAGATGAGGCTGATTCATTCGGCCGTATTCGTCGCCGACGATATTCTCTTCACCAAGAACGGCCCTGCCTCGTTTCATCCCTGGATGTTCATCAAGCTCGAAGACATGAAGTATTTCTATCCCGGTCGCAAGGAATTGCAGGTCCACTATTTCCGACGCAAGGACCTCTGACCGGGATCTTCCGAAACCGAACCTATCCGGCGGGGTTTAGGTAGAGGGGAGGAGTATAGTATAGTAGTGCGTGGCGACGTTCGCCACGCAAGCGCGACCGAGTCCTTCAACACCCTACCGGCCCCTGGGACCCCGGCTTGGAACAGCCCGGCTCCGACGGGTGGTAGGTCTCCCACCCTGTATCCACGCCTACGACGTTGCCGCTTTTGAGAAGAGCATGAGCAGACGGAATCCTTCGCCTCCCGCGCCGGATGCCGCCTCCCCGGCATCTGACACCCCGGCCACGCTCCGCACCGTCGTCATCTGGCTGACGGGCTTGACGGCCCTGGTGATCGGCTCCTGGATACTGTTTGGACTGCACATGTTTCCGCGTGACAACGCCGGCACGGGGGGCCATCACCCGGACGGTGGTTCGGTTGCGGCAAAACGAGCAACTCGCTCCCCCAGCCCAGAGGCTGGCCGGGGACCGTGGGGCCGGCTGAGATACATACCGATTACCATCTCGCCGCCGCTGGAACTGGTGCCCCAGGCCGCACCGCCGACTTCGCAAGAGATCGAGTGGCATTTCCCCGACATGATCCCCGCACGACTCCCCGCCTTGCTCTCGGAGATCGGCCTTTCAGGGCCCTTGCTGAAGAAGTTGGTCTCGTTGGCGGAGGTCAACCTGGAAATCGAGGGCCTTACGGTCCACCCCACGCCGGAGATCGTGCTCGGCATGAGCCCCAAGGACCGATCCTCGCTCTACGCCGTACTCGATGCGTATCCCGGCAACTCCTGCCCCATAAGCGCGTTTCGGTTCTGCGGCAATTCGCTCGACGAGTGGATCGGCGATTCGCCGCTTTCGCTCGAGACCAGGAAACTCATCGAGCCGCTGATCTACCGGTACGGAAGCTTCCTGTTCTTTGCCGATCTGCAATCCATCGAATCGTGGTTGCCTTCCCCCGAGCAGCGCTCGCTGCTGATCAAGGCTCTATCGCACGAGTCGACGTTTATGCTCCGCCTCGTGATTTCCGATGAGTCGAACCTGGAGGAGCTGATCGATTATTGGGGCCGCGGCGGCAGAACGGGGGACGTCCGGCCGATCCTTGAAGCCCTGCACGAGATCGACGGCGAGCAGAGCATCGACGTCACGCATCTGCTGCCGCCGTTTGCCCGATGTCGGCTCTGCACCTACCAGGTCCACACGGATGGGCCGGTGAGCAACTCCCGCGATTGCCACTGGACCGCGATGAACTTCTTCTCCGAGCAGCCCGACGATCGGTTCTGCAACGTCAAAGAGGTCGTTCGTACGGTGCAGGAGGATTACTTCCGCATCTACGGCAATCTCCGCCTGGGAGACCTGGTGGCTTTCTTCGACGATCAGTCGATGCTGATCCATACGGCCGTTTTCATCGCCGCCGACGTCGTCTTCACCAAGAACGGCTCCGTCTCGTCGCATCCCTGGATGCTGATGAAACTCGAGAGCATGGCACACTACTATCCCAGCCGGAAGAGACTGCAGACCCGCTATTTCCGGCGCAAAGACCTCTGACCGAGTCCCCCTGAGATCCGGTCTCTTCCGGCCAATCCCCCTCTCCAGCCCTCCAGCGCGCGGCAGATCGGCCGCCACACAATCACCCCGGGACCTTGCAGATCGACCCCTCACCCGCCAGAATATGGGTGCCCGACCGTTCCGTTGGGGAACGGGTCGCAAGCAGAGGGGGTGATTAGCCGCATGCTGGCCAAGCTCAATACCTTTTCGCTGCTGGGAATCGACGCCGTGCCGGTCGAGGTCGAGGTCGACGTCTCGCCCAGCGGCCTGCCCAAGACCGTGCTGGTCGGCCTGCCCGAGGCGGCCGTCAAGGAGAGCACCCACCGGGTCGAACGGGCGATGGTCAACTCCGGCTTCCAGCGCCCCCAGAGCCGGGTGGTGATCAATCTGGCCCCCGCCGATCTGCCCAAAGACGCCGCCTCGTTCGACCTGCCCATTGCCCTGGGCATCCTCACCGGCAGCGGCCAGATCTCCTCCGAGCTGCTGGACCAATACGCCGTGGTCGGCGAACTGGCGCTGGACGGCACTGCCCGGCCCACCAAGGGCGCGCTGTCGATGGCCATAACCAGCGCGAAACAAACGGGCCTGCGGGGAATGGTGGTCCCGGCCGACAGCGCGGCCGAGGCGGCGGTGGTCGAAGGGATCGAGGTGATCCCCATCTCCAGCCTGGCCCAGGCCGTGGGCTTTCTGACCGGCGAGATCCAGATCGAGCCCACGCCCTCCCGCCTGGATGACCTCTTCCGGGAGCTGTCGACCTACGACGTCGATTTCTCCGACGTGCGGGGCCAGGAGGTGGCCAAACGCGCGGTCACCGTCTCGGCCGCCGGCGGGCACAATATCCTGATGGTGGGTCCGCCGGGCTCCGGCAAGACGATGCTGGCCAAGCGGATGTCCACCATTCTGCCCGATCTGACCTCCGAAGAGTCGATCGAGACCACGCGGATCTACAGCGCCGTGGGCCGGCTCGAGCCCGGCCAGCCGCTGTTGGCCACCCGGCCGTTCCGCCCGCCGCACCACACGATCAGCGACGCGGGCCTGGTTGGCGGCGGTTCCAAGCCCACCCCGGGCGAGATCAGCCTGGCCCACAACGGCGTGCTCTTCCTCGACGAGCTGCCCGAGTTCAACCGCCGCACCCTGGAGGTCCTCCGCCAGCCGCTGGAAGACGGCACGGTGACCATCTCCCGGGCGCTGAACAGCACCACGTTCCCGGCCAACTTCATGTTGATCGCCGCGTTGAATCCGTGCCCCTGCGGTTACCGGGGCGACTCGCGGCGGAGTTGCCACTGCACTCCGCCGCAGATCGAGCGTTACATGTCGAAGATCAGCGGGCCGCTGCTGGACCGGATCGACATCCACATCGAGGTCCCGGCGGTACCGTTCCGCGAGCTCTCCGGCGGCGCGCCAGGCACCTCCAGCGCCGAGATCCGCGAGCAGGTAGTGGTGGCCCGGCGGAGGCAGGCGGCCCGATTCCAGGACACAGCCACCCGCCATAACGCCGACATGACCCACCGCCAGACCCGCCAGTTCTGCCGGCTGGACGACGAGGGCCGCAACCTGCTAAAAGCCTCGATGACCGAGCTGGGCCTTTCGGCCCGGGCCCACGACAAGATCCTGCGTGTCGCCCGCACCATCGCCGATCTGGACGACGGCGAGTCGATTCAGCCGATGCACTTGAACGAGGCGATCAACTACCGGATGTTGGATAGGGATTTTTGGACGTGAGGCATCTGGTATAATGGAGTGTTGGCCGCTGAGCCTGACCGAGAACAACTGGGGAAGGAAACCCGCGTTGCCTGAAGTCATCTGTAAGACTTTCCTGCCCGGACCGCTTGGATGAGGAGATTGCGATGCCGACAGTCAAGATGGACTTTTCGGAGGACGTCTTCTCGGCGCTGCGTCGCTCGCCCGAGGAATTCGCCCGGGAAATGCGGCTGGCCGCGGCGATTTACTGGTACGCCCGGGGCGAGATCTCGCAGGAGAAGGCGGCCCAGATCGCGGGCATGGACCGGACCGATTTCCTGGCCGCCTTGGCGCACCGCCGAGTGGACGTGTTCACGGTTGATATGGAGGAATTGAAGAGGGAAATCGACGATGGCTAGGCCACCCGTGGTGAATGCCTCGCCGTTGATTTTCCTGGCCGGGGGCCGCTGCTTCGAGCTCCTCCAGGTGGCGGGCGGGACCGTCCACGTGCCTTTGACGGTGGCCTCGGAAGTCCGGCGCCGGGGGCAGGCTGATCCGACGGTGCAGGCGATGGAGGGGACCGAGTGGTTGCGCGTGGTTGACGACGTGCCGGTGCCGGGTTTGATACAATCGTGGGAGCTGGGGCCGGGCGAATCGGCCGTGCTGGCCCTGCGCACGCGAGTCCCTCAACCGTGGCGATCATCGACGACCTGGCCGCCCGACGCTGTGCTGCGGTGCTGGGGATTCCGGTTCGCGGCACGCTGTCCCTGGTATTGGCAGCCAAGCAGCGCGGCGTTATCACGGCGGCCCGACCAGTGCTCAATAGAATGGTCCAGGCCGGGATGTACCTGTCCGACCGACTTCTCAACGAAGCGTTGCGGTTAGTAGGGGAATAGCGAGCCAGCCCTTCCAGTTCCAGCGAAGCGGTTCGGCCGATGCACCTGAACGAGGCGATAAACTACCGGATGCTGGATAGGGACTTTTGGGCGTAGTGACCGTAGCAATGACAAGTGGCGCCCTGGCCCCAATGACACAAGAGTCGTAGAATGACAACCGGGTGGATCAGAGCAGCCAAGTGAACCCTTTATCCTCGTAGGTGTGGTGATGGCTATTCAACAGTTGAGCGTATTTGGCTTCCGGTCGCTGAAGAAAGTCGATTGGCATCCGCAGCGGTTGAACCTCTTAGTTGGCCCCAATGGTAGCGGAAAATCCAATCTAATCCGCTGCCTGGAATTCATTTCCCACGTTGCCCAAGGGCAATTGGAGAAGACGGTCTCCAATGAGGGTGGGATTGTTCCGATACTGTGGGACCACCAGCCAGGATCGTGCGGTTGGAAGTTGCGTATCGATCCCATGTATCAACGTAGCGACCGGATCGAGAATGCGTTGACCTTGGAGTTCGAGTTGGCCCAGTTAGGCCGTGGCAGTGCCTACGAAATCGCGAAAGACTCTTTGGGAAACTGGCATAAGTTCGAGCAGGGTGAAGAGAGCAGCCCACACTGGATTTTCAAACGGGAAAAGAACCGAGCATTCCTGCGCGATCAGCACGGAGGAAGGCTCGTTAAGCTGGAAAGGGAGTCTCCCGAGAATCCGTACGGCTACGACGATAACGAATCGTTGCTTTCCCAGCAGATCGCCGATCCCCGGAATCGTATCTCTGCGTTGACAAGGCGCGTACTGCAAGCCTGGAACGTACATCATGACGTTCACGCCGAACGCGGTTCCGTGATGCGGAGACCAGCGACGACGCAACTCTCCAAGAAGTTGGGACCGGATGGAAGCAACTTGGTGACAGTTCTGCACACGTTGTACGAGGGCGATCGGGAGTTTAAGGGGCGTATCGATGAGGGCATGACGGCCGGTTTCGGCGAGGAGTATGACCGACTATCGTTTCAGGCTGCGGCGGCGCAGCAGACCCAGTTGGCCGTTCAATGGAAATCGAG
>SDBV01002314.1_pt1 | contig 28477 bp, 57 predicted proteins | sample 2277081 | NCBI WGS metagenome assembly SDBV01 (sample SAMN10402039, study PRJNA504765) | marine sediment metagenome | isolation source: marine sediment core GS10_PC15, 223 cmbsf | place: Arctic Ocean: Southern Knipovich Ridge | collected 2010
CGGCGAACTGGACTTCGAGCGAGACATGGCCTCCCAAGGGTTCGAGAAGGGGTTCGACCAAAAGCAGCGGAGCCGGATGGTCGAACTGCAAGACCAAATGGACGCCACCATATCGGATCAGGTATTGCCGCCCCCGGACCAGCAGCGGCAGATGACCGACATCATCAATGACCTTAACGGCATGAAGCCCAAGTGGATATTCAAGGGGCCGAAACCGCCAACTGCGCAGGAGCTTTGGGAAGCTGCCTGGGAAGACCCGAACGGTGTCCGGTGGCAGGTCGAGAGCCGGAGTGGCCATTTCGACCTTGGTGCCCTCAAAGACCCGAGAAAGCAGACCGTCGATAAGGATGCACTTGATAGGCCGATCACCGACAAGGACATCAAGGCCGGAAGGGCGCTGCTGGCCGACGACTTCAATGCCGCAAACGCGGGGAAACTGGACGCTCAGGGTGCCGAGATTCCGGTCCCCGATTTCACACAAGAGCAGGCTGCGGCGAGGGTCGAGAAGGAACGGGCCGGGCTGGAACTCATCAATGCCGGTCGGCGATTCAAGCAGTTCATGGCCACTAATCCGCCGATTGGGCCGATCGACCAGGGGCAACTGGCCGCCGGCGGGGCGGCGTCAGCCGAAGAGGCGTTCGCGGTAGGCGATCCGGGCAACCTGTTCGGAGGCCAGCAACCCGGAGCAGAACAGGCCGACGCACCGTTGAGCCCGGATCAGGCCGTCGCCCAACTCCAGGAACAGGGCGCAGACTTGCTCAGCGCGGCCCTACAGGGCGATCAGGCAGCGGCAGGGCAGTTAGCGACTCTTGTCGCCCAAGGGCCGCCGGAAGTCGCCGCGATGATCGACAAGGCTCTCACGGAGCAACTACAGAAGGCGTACGGGACCGTCAAGCAGGTTCCGCCCCAGGTCGCCGCCGCCCTGGTGCCGCTGCTACAGGCCATTCAACAGAAGCAGCTTGCCGGATGAGCGAGTTTACCGACCAACTGTTGGCTGTCGCGACCTCAGCGCCGCCCGAGCCTGGCTTTCTAGACAAGCTCATCGCCAAGGGTAAGGTCCAGATAAGCCGTGGAATCTTTGAAGACCCGACGGCGGGCGACATCGCCAAAGATGCGGCCATTGGTTTCGCCAATGCGATCCTCCAAATGCCAGCGGCGGTCCCGGTTACGCTTAGCGTGGTTAAGGAATCGTTCTCGCGGGTAGCCGAAGATGTGGCGGACATCGTTCGCGGCAAAAGGCCTAGTCGCGCCGACCAGTTGAAATACCTGAGCAGTCGGAGCCAAGCGGGAACTTTCGAGATAAGGCCAATCGCTGATGCTGATTTTGATCTTATAAGCAAAACTAGGGAGGCCGCTCTCAAAACCGAGGGCGCGAAGGCTAAGCGCCGTGGCCGCCCACTGGACTCAGATGTCGAAGACCTGTTTCTATTGCGGCTAGGCGCTCAGGCGGCGGAATTGGTCGATCGAGCTCTACCGGCTGATCCCAGACTCCAGGAAACCAAGATCGCCATGTTGTCTCGCGGTCTGGGTTCGGCGATCGGCTTTGTCGGCATCGGGTTCGCCACCGGCGGAAGCGTTTTGGCTACCGCCGCCGCGGGAATAACTTTGGAGGTCAGCGGCAACTTCAAAGAGGCTCGAGCGCGTGGTGCCACCGACAACGAAGCGCTTGAAGCGGCCCTTTACGGCATTCCCGGTGGTGCCATCGAAGCCCACCCGGCGATCAAGATATGGCGTCGATTCAACAAGGCCAGTGGCGGGGTCTTGGCTAAAGCGGCCATATCGAAACTCAAACGGGTCGGGCAGTTCTTCGGCGGCGTAGCCACGGGTGCCGCCGAAGAGGGTGCCCAGGAGTTCGCCCAGAGCCTCATCAGCAATGAGGCCATGATTAAGATCGGCGTCAAAGAACGGAACCTTGTCGAGGACTTGAAGGCCGCCGGCAAAGAGGGCGAAATCGGCGGGTACGTCGGGGCGATCATCAATACCATCGTTCTCGGTGCCGCGGGCGTTCGTCGTCGTATGCGTATCAATCCCGATACCGGGGCGATCAGCTTCGACGAGGGCATCGAATTCGATACCGACAAGATTCTCACCGAGAAACCCTCCCGCAAGGATTTCGTTGACGCGGGATTGGGCGAGCTAGTTCAAGAGGGCGGGGTGGCCGCCAAAGCCAAGGACCGTCAGGCCATCAAGGAAGCGGTCGAAACTAAACAAGGAGAACAGGATGCCAGCACACGGACCGAAGCGAAACCCCCACAAGAGCAAGTCCCGCCCCAAGCCGAAGAGGTCGTCGGTGCCCAGCCCGCCGAAGCGGGGGTCGAGCCACAAGTCGAAGCCCAGGAAGAAGTAAAGGGGCCGGGCAAGCGTGTCGGCCTGCAACAAGCCACGGAAACGCTACTGGATATTGAACGGGCCAACACCGGACTGTTCGAGGGCGGGACCGAACTAGAGATCAGAGATGTGCAGGACGAGCCAGCCGTGTTTACTGGCTTGACTTTCCGGGCTGGGAATCCGGCCACCCGTCGAAAGAAGGATGTCGAAAATCTTGTCGCAGAGATTCGTAACCGACTGCCCAAACATCTACGCAATAAGGTATTCATTGTCGAGTCGTCCGACCCCCGGTACTCGACTGCTGACGGAGAGGATATCGTTACCCGCATTGGCGATACTGAGGCGGTAGCCCAGACGATCATCAAAGCAAACATGTCCCAAAAGCCTGAATCCAGGGCCGAAAGGGTCGCCGAACGGATATTGAAGTCGCCCAAAGAGTTCGCGCCAGAGAATGTTCTTGCAGCCATGAACTTCCAGAGCATCGTCGAGGGCAATAGGGTCATCAAGGCCGAAGCGGGCTCTTACGAGGTTGGAACTAAGCTGGAAATAAACGGCGAGGAGCATACGGTCACAGACAAGGAGGAGGGGTTCGTCACGCTGGAAAACGGACTGACACTGACCGTACCGGAGAGTGCGATCATAGCTGCGGATGCGGGGAGCGTCCAAGAGGGTGCGATCGATGTCGGCGATACGAGCTTCGAGTTTGGAGCGAACGTTGCGGACGCCAAGCCTAAAGACCTACTCGGCGAAACGCTCGTCAAGCCGAAGAAGACCGCAGCCGGGCCGCAGTTAACTCTATCCGGCAAAATGGACGACCATATCGCGGACAATAAGGCGGAAACAAAGCAGCGCATCGTTGACCTGAAAGAGGGACAAGGTAACTTCATCGCCGGGACTGGGAAGCCGACCGAGAGGGTGGTTGATGGCGTTACGATACCTGCTGCGGAGCGCGTACAGCGTGAAGCCGAACCCTCTGGCGAAGGTCGTCTCGGTGCGGTGTTCCATGTCCCGAGCTTGCCGGGCCGCAAGCCTAAAGCGTCCGAGAAGGTCGATGTTAGCTATTGGCCCAGCGAGCGTGTTCAGGCCAGGATCGAGAAGGCCAGGGGTATCACGGAGCAGTCCCTTCTCTCCAAGGTTGGAGATATTGTTCGTGATGCTTGGCATGGGATGACTCGGCCACAGAAACACCTTCCCAAGAACAAGCCTCAATTCGCTTCAGCCAACGAGTTCTTTAGGCTACTAAAGGACGTGTCTCAGTCTGCACAGGACGAAGTGAACCGCACGGTTGGCGCTATTCTCAAGTCCCTAGAGGGGTCTCCAGAAGACTTCAAGTTGTTCACGGACAGCCTGATTATCGACAACCAGTACGCCGCTTTGGAGCGCGGAGAGCCGTTGCGGTTTGGTTTCGCCAATGCTGACGAAGTTGCGGAAGCAAAAGCGAAAATTGATGCCTTGGTTGCCAACAACCCGAGGGTAAAAAGTGCCCACGAGTCTCGTGCGCAAGTCGTTAGGGACATCGCCGGTCAACTCGTCGAAGAAGGGCTGCTTCCTGAGTCTGTATTGGCGAATGTATCAGACTACTTTCACCAACAGGTCTTGCAGTATTTGGAATTGGGCCGTCAGGGCAAGGTTGGTGGCGGAGTCGGCCCAAGGCCGTCCAAGAGGTCATTCCAGAAGCGGCGCGTGCTCGGGGAGAGCCTATCGGAAGAATACGACTACAACACGTCCTACATCGAGTCTGAAGTGTCGTGGTTTACTGACGCCATGATCGAACTCAAGAAGGCCGATCTGTTCAACCGCTTCATAGAGAAAATATACAACATTCTTCCTTCGCTAAAGAGTCGAGCCAAGACCAAGAATTTCGAGTTGCTGGTCGGCGGTCCGAGTGTCGTTGCGGAGATCAATGCTCTACGGAATCAGATAGCAGGGCTGAAAGAAGAAGGCGGCAACAGGAAGCTGCTCAAGGAACTGTCCGAGCGACTAGGAGAATTAGACCCGACCCAAGAGGCTCGAAGAACTATCGCTATCGGAATGTCTCTCCTCGGAAGGTCCATCGAAAACACGGACTTCGATATGGACGACGGCGACATAGATATGCGACGGATCGCATGGATCGCCGATCAGGATCACGTCGATCTCGACCAGGGGCTACCCATCAAGGAGATGGACGGGAACGCAGTCGCCATCATTGGGGCGCGTACCATCCTCAAGGGCATTGCGGATCGCAACAAGATCATCAAAGAGGGTGTCGGCAACAAGTTTGTCACCTGGGAGGACTTCGTACCCGATGGGCACCAGGCTTGGCAGCCCGAACCGGGGAACGTCTTCTACCAAGCGTTCTCCATCAACGAGAAAATAGCTGAGGCGATACTGAAGGGCGAATTGGAAGGTCTAAATCTGGCACCGAACCAAGTGCGCAAGATACTGGCTATGGGTGGACCCAAGAGGCAGCTTGTTGTCCCGGTCGAGATAGCCGATCAGTTGGACGATAGCCAGAAAAGGGCGCAGAAGGGGCCGTTCCAGGGGTTCATGGCTGGAACGATACGGGCATGGAAGGTCTACACTCTTCTCAACCCTAAGCGAGCGTTGTCCTACATGCTTCGCAATATGACTGGGGATATTGATCCTGTCATTGGTGGCGCTGCCGGCTTGGTTAAGTTCAGCCCCAGGGCGATGATCGAACTCAACGCCTATCGCAAGAAGTCTCTAAGAATATCGCCCATGCTCAAGAAGATGCGTGACCTCGGCGTGGTCACTTCCTCGATGACCGCCCAGGAAATGCCCGATCTCAAGAACATGACCTTCTTCCTCCAGTTCTATAACAGCGAATTCGATCTCGCTAGAGCACCGGCTAGAGCCGTTGGCCTTTACTTTGAAACAGTTAAGGACTGGAACGAGTTCAGGGAGAATATGCTCCGCGCTTCTGCGTTCATGTACTACCAGAAGAACATTCACAACACCAAGCACTACGGTGGGGCCAACCCGAAAGTTGTTCGTAGGCTATTGAAAGAGCATGGTGCTGATGTAGCGGCAGCGCACCTCGCCAGAAACCTTCTTGGCGACTATGGAAACCTCAACGTAATGGGCGAGTGGATGCGGGCCAAACTGTTCCCCTTTTGGTCCTGGGTGGAAGTCAATGCTAAGCGCTATCCGCGCATGGCTCTCAACGCGGTTGAATATGGGAAGCTAAAGGGCGACAAGAGGTTGGCGGCAAGAGCCGTATACACGGGCATGGCGGTGACAGCGTTATCTGCTATGTACGCCGCACAGTGGACCTGGAATCATTTATTGTTTGCGGACGAGGAAGATGACCTTGGCACTTTCGATCAGCAGAACCCGCATATCGTTCTTGGGCGGAACGCGGATGGCTCCGTGAACGTGTTCCGCAATGTGGGTGCCTCGGGCGATTTCCTGGAATGGTTTGGAATCAACACCCTATTGGCCCTTCTCCCCAAGTATGTAAATGGAGAATTGACGGGCTCTGAGATAGCGTTAGAGATGCTTAAAGATCCGCCGAATAAGTTCTCTCAAGGTATTGGCCCACAAGTCAAATTGCCATTTGAGCTTTTTGCCGGTCGATCCTTTTTCCCTGATGCGTTCAACCCTCGCAAGAGAGATCGTATGGAGATCGTCGCTGGAACATTCGGACTCGTCGATGAGTACCGGGACGTAAAGGGCAAGCTTCTCAAAACCGGGGAGAGGGCTAGGCCGCATTACGCACAGAGGATATTAACCGGCGTGGTCGATCCCCGACAAAGCGCACTAGGTCTTATGTACGATCTGCGCGAGCGGTTCTTGAAACGAGAGGGGCGGCCGGTTCCGGCGTTCAGTAGCCTTCCTTCCTTATTCACCTTCATGCGGAGGGCCGCTGCTGCTGAAGACTTTGAGGCGTTCGTAGAAGCTAGGAAGAAGTTTGTCGAGTCCAAAAAAGACCCGTTCAAGAGCTTCCGTGCTAGCGTTCGCCACTTAGACCCAATATCGGAAAAGTTCGGGGAGGACGACGAACGGAAGTTCGAGTTCGAGTTCTTGAGCCCAAGGGAGAGGCTGAAGCTGAAAGTCGCAAGAGACTACGCCAACGAGCTTTCGGGAATACTCTGGCACTGGTGGGACAAGGCGGCAGAAGGAGATAGCCCGGAGCAAGCTAAAGAGTTTTCGGCCCAGAGGAAGAAGTTTGTTACTGGAAAGATCAAGACCCTAAGCCGAAGTCTGGACTCTAAGATCAAAGAGACCGCTTCACGACGAACAGCTAAGATCAAGAGCTTCATTGCTAATACCGAGACGACATTTGGCCAAGCCAGCACTCTGCTTCGCAATTCGTACAAGGATCGCAACCGCGTGTCCAAGAGCGGCAGGCTGACCCCTTACGGCAAGGCCGAAAGACGCCTCCGCCACTACTGGCCGAAGGATTAGCGGCGCTAGAATCAAAACAGGACTCGGCGGTCTAGCCGCGTTACCGCCGAGGGGCTTCTGATGGTAACGACGGTTTAACAACGCCGCACGGCAACCCCGCCCGAAGGCTTCCCGATTATTCGCGTCACTTCCCCTTGGCGATCGCGTGGCGGTACGATACGCCGGTGAGCAGGCCAATCAGTGTAAACAATGACTGCACCCACGACGATTCGATAGAGATCGATTCCACATTGGCCACCAGTAGGCCAAGTATTGCTCCCAGCAGCAGCCCGATGTGCGTTTTGTTTCCGTTAATCTTCATTTTGGTTCTCCGTCTTTTCCATCTTAGTTGAAATTCGGTCGGCTCGTTGCCCGACCATGAATCGGGTATCGGGACGCTTACCGTTCCGGCGGGTAGGTCGTGTGTTTCGTTCATGTTTTCCCCCCGATGTCCACCGTCACCGTGCCGTCCTCTTGCTCCGGCTCCGGCTGGTCGTAATGGAAATGGCTGGGACTGATGTGAATGTGGATCGGACCGCAGCCCAAGAACGAAAAAGCGGCCCAGAGGATTACAGCAAAAACCGCCGCGACCCACGCCACTTCGACGATCATGCTTCCAAGCGTTCGCAGCCATTTCGCCATCAAACGATCTCCTGAATCTCAAGAATCGCTTTGCGGGGGATACGCATCACATCGCTTATGCTGCCACAAGATGCCCGGTCCTTGACGATTGTAACCGTTTCCCGATCCTCATGGATGACCCATCCGACTGATTCACACACCAGGTCGTCCTTCAACAGTTCTTCCTTAATGAATTTTTCCCGGTCTCGCCACCCGGCCCACGACGAAGAATCGACCCACTTGATCCAGACCAATCGGTCATCAGGCACAAAACCTCCGTTCAGCCAATTCCCGCATCACGTCGTCGTGATCGTGCAACCGGCCCGCCAGAATGTCCGCTTCGCCCCGTTCGAGCGATTCAGCGTCCGTAGCTTTGATTGATCGGGCTTGTCGCCTAATCATCTTTTGGCATCTTGGGCATCGCCGTTGACGGCACGATCGCCGACTGAACCGTTTCAGGCATTCGACGCACCTTGGACAATCTAATTTCACACGTCAGCCTCCGTCAACAACCGTCCGCACCCATCCAACTCAGGCACGGACCACATCTCAACTTGTTCACCAAGGTCTTCGTCTATTTCCAAATGCAGCGTAGCGCCCCAATGCTTGAGGATACTCGGCATCGAGCCAACGGGCGTTGGGATCAGGACGCGGAACCCCTTCGATTGTACGCGGCGAACGAGTTTGGAAAGGTTTCCTTTCGCCTTGGAAAAGATGAACGAAAAAATGACATCGCGTCCGCGCACCCATAGGTACGAATCGTACTCGAAGTTTTCGCAAACCAGCCCAAGCCTCTTAGCTCGATTGGTGCCGAGTTTTACAATTCCATCTTTCATGCAGCAACCGCCCGCACCCGCCGCCAGCCTCCCTGCCGACGGCGAGCACGAACTAGCGAAGACAGAGCCGTGGCGAGTTGGCCTCCCTTCGCATCAAAACAACAATCAAAGTCGCGCCCGGATTCGAACCGGCACGGGCCTATAGCAAGAATCATCCCGCCTAATATCCGCCAGCGAGCTTGCTAACGCTGACGGCCTCGCGTGTCCCACCACGCCGCTGCGACTGTTTATCCTGCTACTGTGCCAAGACCAAGCAGATTCAAGATCAAGTTGAACAGTAGCGCAATCCAACCCGTACCGCCGCCCAAAAGGGCAGTAAAAAAGTCTGTCAAAAGTGTTGCGTCAAGCATATCATTCTCCGTTAAGGTTCTGGTTCGGGGTCCGGCGGACCCATGAGACTCGATGATAGATCGAATTCCGTTTCGGCTGCTATGTCGGGGCCGGCCGTCACGTTGCGATAGAGGCGAAGCCCATAGCTGAAACTCGCTCCCCACTCGAAGTTGTGCTTTTGCTTCCCCTTGTAGCCGCACCCACCAAGACAGCCCGCCAGCACGAGTAGCAATACAACCGATAGTCGCCTCATCATGGTTTTCTCCTAAGTAGGGTTTTTACGTCGGAACGAATCTCGTCCACGGTCGTTTGCAGAGTTTCAACACGCTCGATTACCACCGGGTGGCCCTTGAGGTGAGCGTGTGTTTCAAGGTCTTCTGCTACCGCGTCGGCCTTGGTGAACGCCACCCCGCCCCAGGCGGCCAACACAAGCAGGAGAATCGAGGTTAGGATTTTGATTGTCACGTTACGTCCGTTGTGCGTTTTGCCCATCCGTGGCCCTTTCTATTCGCTACACCCAATGGTGGGGCGGGCATACTCCGCGCCTCATTCGCGATTTCGACCCGCCCCTGCTCTTGGGGGTGTCATCACTCATTATTTCGACGGTGGCAGTATGTCCCGCCGCCACGAACGCCTTGCACCGCTTGGTCCGCTCGGCGTCCACCCTTTCCTTTTCGGCCTTCTCGTTGGCCGCTAGCTGACGCTCCAGCGAGTTCGCGTATTCACTCATCGCTCCTCCGATCGTTCAGCCACGGGGCTTAAAACGTGCCGCATGGCGACCCTGAAAGCCTACACCACGAACGCGCCGCTTGCAAACCGAAAGCCGATCGGGACGGCCGTACGCCGGACACCCGTAAAGCCTTGAGCCGCAAGGGGTTACGCACCATCGGGAACCTTAGTCACTCGTATGGACGCGGCCCCGGTGTGGTCGATGCCGAAAAGTACCCCTTTGCCGCCAAACATCCACTCAAGCTCAAGCCCGCCCTCTTCGTCAGACACGACCCGCAACGGTGGCACATGCCCGCGGGGAACCTTTGCGTACGTCGCTAGCGCCCGCTCAGTCGGCGGGACGAAGCCGGGGTCGAAGCCATCGCCGTCGAACCGGGCATCGGGCCAGTCGGGTTTCTTTGGGTCACTTAGCATCGTTCGCCGCCCTTTCGTAGTCGTCGATCAATGCTGTTAATTTCTTCTCCGATTCCAGTAGTCCGCAGTCGCACAGCTTGTTGCTGAACCTCAGCATATCACACCAGTGGTGCAGTTCCCCGCCTACAGCCTTGCTGTGTTCGCGTAAAAACTTCTTTTCCATTTCAACCACTAACGCCATCGCGTTCACGGACGCGGCGATGCGGCCTGCGAGAGCCTTATCGACACCCCGTAGTACCTCATTGCCGCCCGCATCTACGATCTGGGCAAGGCGATAGATAGTTTCGTTGACGCTCCACGGCGTCGGGTGCTTATCACTTGGCATCGTTCACTCCTGTGTAACATAACGTCGATTGCGGGGCTACGGTTTAGCCAAGAGTTTGATCGCTTCGACCGCATCTTGCCAACCAAGGTTGGACAAAAACCTAGAGCGCTTCGACGTATTGGAGATACATTCTGTGCAAAGATGGCACACTTCATCCAAAACGTAGTCGTCGTCCTTCTCCACTTCGACCGACACTCTGACCGTAATCAAACTATCCTCTTCAAGCTCAGTTTTGCATCCATTGCATCTAAAAATAAGTGACATATCTTGGCCTTCCTTTCTTGTTTAGACCTTCCAATGTAACATAACCTCCATCATCGTCTCCTTCGCGGAACGTAGGTGCTGGGCTTCTTGTACTTGATCGCCCGTTCGGCTTCGGTCGGGTAACGGGCCGGCGGGTCTTGCAGTTCTTTGTTCGGATCGAAGCAATCCAGCGACCGCCCGATTTCCTTTTCGATGCAAGCCTTGTCGTCGTCGGTCAGGACTGGCACTTTGCCCGATCGTTTGCTCAGGTACTCTCGTTGGGGCGCTGAGCCGCTAGTGTATGCGCCCTTTAGTCTCACGTTCGTTGCCATCGTCTTGCTCCTATCAAAAGGCCGACGCGAAGGTGCAGGGATTTCTCCGCCCCGTAAGGCAACAGGCAGCACCCTCGCGCCGGGTGATTCATAGTTTCTCCGTTTTTACACAGGATACAAGCCCATTTTAATGCCACCCTCCACGATGCGGCCAACCATTTTCAACGCCGTCATTGATGTATCAATGGCGCTTCCCTGTTGCAGCAAGGGGAGCAACCTTTCGATCTGTTTCGGAAAAAGCATTGACGCGCCGGTTCGGATGGCAGCCCACACGGCGGGCGCGTCTCGCGCATCTCCGCTATCGCGGAACTCCAGGGCCAACCCAAGCAGCCTCGGGGAGAGAACCTTGGACTGCTCCTCAGTGAACTGGCAATCCTCGACGATAACCATAAGCTCCAGCAACCGAGCCCGGTCATCTTTGGAGTCCAGGGCCATCAGTTCGGCGAAAACCGTTTCGCTTTTCACAGTTTCTCCATCCTCAGCACCGCGATGCTAAAGCGATTCAAGTGCTCGATTGAGTCCAAATCGCATAGCCCGCAAAGATTTTTCGGGGATGGTTGGCCCTATTTCGACCATGCGAATCAGACCCCCTTCGGCTACGCCGACAATATCCATTAACTCCTCGCTGCCAATCCACGCGGAAATCTGATCCCTGGCCACCTCTACAAGTTCTCGAACCATGCGTGCATTTTCTCCCGTACTGAATTCTGGATCATACGAATCACTCACCGGACCCGGCATATCAAATCCTTTCCATTCGTAAGACCGCGATGCTAATCAGCGTCGCGGCGAAAAAGTACAATGCTCGGTACCTGTCCCTAGCCAACGCCCAAACGATTGTCAGGAAAATGTACTGAGCGATCAACGCGTACATGGTGTAAACGGCTAGGGTGTGCATGTTAGTCCTCCATCTTCGCGACGACGGCGGGTAAAATATGCCGCCATGACTCACCATTGTTTATTCGATTGATGGTAGACTCATTGACCCGGTAAGCCTTTGACATCGATGACATCGTACACCCCTCGCCAATCTGTTTCCGTATTTTCAAAACTTTCCGTTCTGTCAACGAAACATTCCCGTTGCGCGACCCTCTCGCTGTTCGCCCATGCTCTTCGCGGTGACGTGCATTCTCTTTGGAAGTCACCCATTCAAGATTTATGGAGCGATTGTCGGAAGGACATCCATTCAAATGTGCGCATTCATGCCTAGGCGGTCGCGCGCCAACGAATGCCAGTAAAACAAGGTGGTGAACTCTTCTCCACGACTTTTCCCCGCCCTTCCACAGGTCAATCGCAATATATCCTTTTCGATCCGGATTCAAACTCCGCATCCGGTTACGAACCACGGAAAACACGCGCCCCATGCTTGAGACTCGATACCGAACATCATACCCTTTAATGTTCCGCCATTCTTCCAACGTTTTCGAGTCATCCATTCGTTTTCTCCATGTCAGCGATCACGGCGGCGGGGTCTAGTTCTAAAGTACGAGCAAGTTTGCGTAGGTCGCTCTGAACAGTATTATCCTTATCACCCTCGCCAGCTTTTAGGTCAATCCAATCCGCAAGCCAGCAAAACTTTACAGGCGGAATAATGGCATACTGGCTCCTAGCCGCCTCCGCCCCCGCCAGCCTGCCGCGTGCTTCGCCGGTGCGTTCGCCTTGGGCGATTGCAGTGCGAACCATTTCTAGCTCGATAACACGCTGCCTATTCGCCTGTTCAATAAGCCGTTCCGGGTGATGCAGGGACTCGGGAGTATTGCGAACCATTTCTTCTATCTCGGCGTTGCACTCGTCAAGTATCTGTTCCGCCGTCTTCGTGTCATCCATTGCTTGCCTCACTTTCCGGTTCTTCCATCTTCGCGACGACGGCGGCGGGGTCTTCGATTTCGCTGTACGAGTCAACCCCCAATCCGCTACCTAGCGCATCCTCGTGGCCTCCGCACTTTTCGCAGGACTGCTCTCTACCATCATGGCATCGTCCAAGGCTTCCATCCCCTCCGCAGTCATCGCAACGCAGAGAGTCTCGCATCGCCTCCGCCCCCTCCAGCCTGGCCTCGCGGCATAGGGCATGCAACTGTGCCGCCGTTTTCAATTCGGTACACATGACTTTGGTATTGGTCACGGCCCCGGAGCCGTCAACGCCCGTAAGAAGTTTTTGTTCATCCATCGCCATTCACCGCCTTCTCCGTGAATGAAGTCCCGAGCCTGTCACTAAGGTCCTCTAGGAAGTGATCCTCGATGTCATATCCAGCCAATCCGGCGGACTCGATTTTCTTGAATTCCTCTTTCGTCACTATTGGCTGATCTACATTCCAATCTCGAATGTCCAAGAGCTTCCCCCGGACAGCGTACGCAACCAGATACGTAGAGAACCCATAAGTTGGGTCGTTGTGAAAGCCTGGGAACCCGATCACTTTCCCACTTGCGACGTGTATCACATACCATCGCCCAAATCCTCCGACGCTGCCCGACAAGACGGACAGCCCATCCTTCACGTCCCCCCTTTTGGGGTCCACGTTGACCAACTCGTCTTTTGGTTTTTCAGCCATCATCCATTCCTTTCGCTCCCACAACGCCCGCGGGGTTAGGGGGCTCGGTTTGTTTCCCCGTTTCAAGCGATCCCTGGAGGGTTCGGCCCAACAATATAGTTCCCATTGTTTTACACCTTTGATTTTCCAAGTCCAAGCTAGCTCGGGTCTAAGTCCCATCGCTTTCCTCCAATGCCTTGAGCATGGCGTCGGCATACTCCATGCACATGTAGCCGTAGTTGTCTCGGCACTTTTGGGGAGTGATATCCTTGGTTCTATCACAGCGGATGTACTCGTCGAACAGCCGACTATTCGACAGCATCGCTTCCGCGAACCGGTATCGCCAGTACTCGCGGGAATGGCCGGTACGTTGTTCGATGGTCTCGCTCATCGCTCGCCTCGCTTACCGGACGTGAGCCACGGTCCTTCTTTCAAGCAGCATGGCACCCGCCTCATCATCTGGCAGATCGTGGAGGCCCATTACGATCATGGCGTCTCCGGCAACTGGGGGCGTTACCTCCATCGCTGCTACCATAAAGCTGACCGTAGTGGCACCCTTGGTCCCTTTCCATATCCTTGCCCGCTGCCCACTCGGCAGCATGGCAATCTCGCTCGTCGATTCAATCGTGATTTTCATCGTTCGCCTCGCTTCCAAGCTGGAGGATTTTCGCCAGCACGCCATCCGCGCGGGCTGTGGCTTTCTGCAGGGCGGCATCCTCCGTGATATTTTCATCAACGTGGTGGTCCGCCAAGGCTCTATAGTGAATCCAGTTCTGCCGCGCCAGCATTAACGCTTCAATCAGACGGGACTGCCTGCCAAGGAGCCTTGCGTTTATGGCCTGCTGCTCTTGCTGCCACTTGTCGAGTAGTTTGGTCAAGTCACTTGTCATCGCTCGCCTCGCTTTCAAATAACATTGCAAACAGCGACAACCCGCCGTCCGCATGTGACAGTTGCTTAACCTTTCCACCCGCAGGGAAGTCGCACTTTGATTTAACAATAAAGTCCGCGATCGCTTCAGCGACTTCTCGGCTAGACAAGTGTAATTCTATCACGGCTCCGTTACGTTGTTCCATCAGGCTTCCTTTCGGGTTGGAGGATTTTGAGTAAGGCATCGCCAAGCATTTGTTCGGCCTGCTGCCTGTCGAAATTGCTTACTTTCACGCACCCCCCTTGATAATTCAATGCTTGCAGTTTTTCGTCAATCCTCTGCTGCCAGAGCATCTCCACCGCCTCGATCAGTCGCCGAGTATCAGCCTTGACGGGCGTAGGCATCGCCTCGTCGCACCGAGCCTGCATGGCGGCTAGGATTTCGTGTACGTCAGTCATGGCGTGGCTCCGGTTCGGGTTGGAGGATTTCCATTATACGTTCATCTATGTCTGCTTTCACGGACTTCGAGTCGTCACCAATCTCGAAACACACCGTCTTTGCGGCAACTATGTATTCGATGCGCAATGTCTCCACCGCCTTAATCAAACGCGGCACTGGCAGGGAACCGAGGCAAGACATACAGGTGTTATCCTCAGCGTTCGCCTTCAACTCGGCTAGGATTTCGGCTACGGTTTTGTCACTCATCCCCCGACTCCTTTGTTTTCAAAAGCCGTTTCCGTTCCTCGGCGGCACCCTGGGCGAGGGCCATATTGAATAATTCGATTTCGACCACCCGGTCGCTAGAAATTCTCTGACGAATCTTTTCAGGAGTCGAGCCGTTAAAGTTTGCACGCTTATCTGCCTCGATTTGCCTACGGAGGCACTCTTCTACATACCATTCCGCCGTCAGCGGTTTGTCAGTCATTGTTAGCCTCGCTTTCACAGTCCCGGTCGATCTCGCAAACGATCGCTAAGGCCGTGCAGCCGCCGCAAAGCCGCCCCTCATTGTTGCAATCGCACGGCAACTCTTTCCTGACGATCTCCAGGCAGCGTTTCCGTTCCTCGGCGGCACCCTGGGCGAGGATCTCCCTGATAACCCGTCTAACCTTGTCGCTGCCTCCATACTTGACAGCCGATCTAATAACCCACAGCCATTTCTTGTCAGTCATTGTTTCCGCCGTCAGCGGTTTGTCAGTCATGGGGTGGCTCCTCTATGAGTATCTCTACGCTATCGAAGCCGACCAGAAGCTTCGCTAAGGCAATTCCTATCGGCGTAGAAGAATCAACCACAATCGCTTTCTTGTAGGAATGGGCCTTCGTATCGAAGGGGGGCTGACTGAGATAGGTTCCTATCAATATGATGTTCATCGCAAGCTCCACCCTTCCTATTCCTTCTCACGCGCTTCCGCGAACGCTTTCAAAGTCGGCCCGTACTCATCAATGTCGCCGCCGATGTACAACCATTGGCGCGGAACTTTGATTGCAATAGCTTCCTCGGGCGTCAGCGGCTTAATGCTCATGCTGGGATACTTGCTCTGATCGTGAGTCACCCATGAGCCCCAATTATCGATACGCCAAGGATCGAATCCACCGGGCACGATAAGGTCTACCGATGACGCCCTTCGCCATAGATAGGTCTTGGCGTTGAGCCAGCGATCGCCCAAATACCTCATGCACCACTGGTAGCGCTCGGGGCTGCCCGCGTCCGCCGGGTACGAATAATCGACCGCCCCAGCAACATCGGTCGCGGCCCGAATCGCCAATTTGATCCTCCACAACTCGTCGAGGGGCAAGTCTCTTCGCTTGTAGTCGATAGCAACTGTGGACTCGCTGTACGGCTCGCCATCTAAGAAACTCTTCGCACCTATCGAACGGGCCTCCGCGTTCACGTTGGAAATGGCTGCGGCGTAAAACGCGGCGTTATCCATCGTGGGTACGTCGCCAGCAATGCCCATCTTCTTCACCCATACGTTGCGGCCCCAGATCACCTTCATCCTAAGCGTTCTGGCTACATACAGGAATATCTTAACAGTCGAGTGATTCAGGGCGTCGGGCAGTTCGTGCATACTGGCGGCCTTGATAAGCAGCGTAGTGACGCCAGCACGTTTAGCATACTGCCACACGGCACTCAGTTTGGCCGCGTCCCGAGCGTCATGCTTGGAGTCCAGTATGAGCGAGACCCACAGGATTAGTTTTTTGTCAGATTGGTCAGGCATGGTTCACCTCCAGGCTTGGCGGGTCAGGGTAGTGTTTACGAACGATATTGGCACACTCGCGTAGCACCGCCGCCTTAGCCGCGCTAGCCGCCGCGTTAGCCGCCGCGTTAGCCGCGTTAGCCGCCGTGTAAGCCGCATTAGCCACGTTAGCCGCCGCGTAAGCCGCGTTAGCCGCGTCAGCCGCCGCGTCAGCCGCCGTGTAAGCCGCGTAAACCGCCGTGTAAGCCACGCTAGCCGCCGCGTCAGCCGCGTTAGCCGCGTCAGCCGCCGCGTAAGCCGCCGCGCGAACGTCGTCTAACGAAACACCCTCATCGCCGCACGCCCAACGCTCGGCAGTCTCGATCGCCAAACGCGGGCGTTTCTCCCCCTCTGTGACGTAAGGCAACGCCAGACGCGCACAGCTACAGGCACACAAGACCAAGAGCTTCCTTGATTGCGATTCGGGCGACCCGGACAGCCGGCCCAAGAGCCACAGCATCCAGTCGCCTCGCTCACACGCCGACCAGCACTCGTCGATCGACTCGAAGGTGCGAGCGAATTCGACAGCCTCTTTGCATGAATTTCCGGGTAAGGATTTCGACCAATGTGCTCTCATGGGTGCTGCGTTACGCATGGTTCACCTCCAGGCTTGGCGGGCCAGGCATCGTACACCTCCGTATAGTCGAGCATGTCCATCGCCTTGTTCCAAATGCGGGCTTGGTTCACGGCACAGCCGACCTCGGCTTGGTGCAGATCGAGAACCAGTATTGCAGCCCGGTAGATTTCCCAACCAAGCGAATGTCCTTTTATGCCTTTGCCAAACAGTTCTGTGAATCGCTTGTGGAACGAAATTGTCTCAAACATCTCCGCCGTCCCGTGCGGCACCCACTTGGGCCGTTTAATCTTGCTCATAGATTCCCTTTCTTTAGAATAAAACCCCTTGGCTCAATCTCGCCTTGGTCAGCTTAGCCTGGCTATGCCGAATGTCCGACGCAACGAACTTGCGACCCCATTCGCGTGCAACCTTAGCCGTGGTCCCCGACCCCGAGAACGGATCAAGGACCGTACCGCCTTCCGGGCATAGCGAACGAACAAACCACTCAGCCAATTTCTCGGGAAAGGGTGCTTCGTTACGATGGGAAATCTTATCCCCCATTCCACCGCCCACCTTGATGCCACGGATAAGGTTTCCGGGGTTGGCTAAAACGGGAGCTACATAGTTTTGGACTTCCCTTTTGCCTGTCCCCTGCCTTCGTCGCGTTATCGTGCGATGCGAAGGCCGGAAACCCTTATCGCGACTTCCGTCCTTTTTGCGGTTCATGCACCCTTGGCCGGCACCTCCCCACTGATTAACTCGGGAGCCGTCAGACAGTCGATGGCTCAATGTACCGCCCCCCGAGCCCCACTTCGGCGGGTGCCCCATGGCCGTGTTGTCCGCCCAGGGCAGCGAAGCCTCTCGCTTGAAGCACATGACGTACTCAGTGTCAGATCGAAACCACTGATCGCCGCCGGATCCACAAACGCCGACCCGATTCCAGTAGCAGGGGCGGTACATTGAGCCATCGCGCCGCCACCATTCGTACATGAGCCCCTCGCACGCCGGCCAATAGCTCCGATCCCGCGTAACGCCGGCCGCAACCCACACGACCGGCCCCCGACAGACTCGCAAACACTCAGCCGTAACGTCAAGCATCCAGTCGATCCATTCCTGACACCCTCTCGTCGCACCGATCCCGTAATCTCTCGCATCGCAATATGGCGGCGAGCCGAACACAAGATCTACCGAGCCGTCGGGAAGCGGCAATCGGGAGGCATCGGCAACAAGTATGGCGTCATCCATCGCAGAACAACTCCTTTTGTCTGTCGTCCGGTTTCTTCAGCCGAAACGAGCCCCAGTCACACTCGATGATGCCGCCGGTCTCACGCATCCGATCGACAATGCTCGCACCCAACGATTCGCGTAGACTACGAGGTGTCAGGTTCGCAATGATGATCGTGTCCCACAGGTCCATGTAGCGGCTATCGACGATATTGGTCAGCGTGTACTTTTCCCACTCGCTCGACTTCCGTTCCTGAAGCTCGTCGATCACCAGCAGCTTGGGCGCGCGGTACTCGCGTAGCACCTCTCGCTCCGTCTGTGCGGGCTTGTCGCCGAAGCACGAGCGAATGTGCAAAAACAAGTCCATCGCCCGGCAGTACAGGGCTGATCGCCCTACGGCGACCGACTGTGCGATTGCCCTTTGAGCCAGTTGCGTCTTGCCCACGCCCCGCACCCCGACCAGGCAGGCCAGATACCCGGTCCCGCAGCGAGCCAGAATCTTTTCCAGTTCCACCAGCCAGGGAGAATCGGGCGACACGTCCTGGAGCATGGTGTGCCGACGTGGCACTTTGGCTCGGCAGTACAGGTCCATGCCGACCATGATGCCTTGCTCGGTCGCCTCCGCGCCGAGGCACTCCCGAATTTGCCGGTGGACGGTTTTTTGGTATTCGCTCGCCATGCTCTACTTTTCCACCGCCCACAGCGTCGCCGCCATGTGGCCGGTGATGCGGCACCGGCGGCTCTGTCCACGATAGATCAACCGCTTGTCCACGCACTCGTTGACCCGTTTCCAAAGCTCACCCTCGCCCCGGTACCGGGCCTGAAGCTCGCGGGCCGTACGGCCTGGGAAGCGTTCGGCCATACGAACCAACTTGCCCTGCAGGCTGGCCATGCGGCTCGACTCGAAGAGCGCCTTACCGGCCTGGTGCGACGTATCGGGGTCGGTGGTTCGGGCCAACGGCGGATCGAACAACGGCCCGCTGGGGAGAAATTGGGATTCGCCCTTACGTTTCATTGGAGAAGCTCCATCGCCCTACCGTCCACGAACACCGGAGCATCGGGGTGCGTCTTGTGAAGAGCGCGCACTTCGTCAGCATGCAGGCGACGATACAAGTGCATCGAATTATTGCCGGAAACATATAATTCGTGGTCTCTATCGCCAACGCCGTTCAGCAAATCCTCTACAGTGTTCGTCGCCTTTCGGAGCATGCTGCGGGTCCAACAATTCACGTGAATCGCCCCAGGCGCAGCCTTGTTGGAGAAGGAAACCGAAGCGTGCCAAGCAGGCATCCCGTCGTGCTTCACACAAATATCGCCGACGTGAACCATCAGGATCGTCCCAACGCCATCATCTGATAGCCGCATGTACTGTGGAGGAACGGCTTCTTCGTGTCGGTCGCACGGGGACGCGAGCGCGAGACGTTGCCGCCCTTGTGTGTCACCTTTACGTTTCATCGGCCATCCCATGTGCTGACGAGTTGCACCAGTGTTCCGGGCAAATTGAAAATACCTGTCACCCTTTTCTGTCATCATGTATCGCTCTCACAAGCTCTGGCAGTGACCAAACACACAAGGCAAGACCGCCTGCCGCCTTCACTGATTCGAGAAACAATTTCTGATTAAGTGTCAACTTGTTTTTCCCGATCTTACATTCCACCGCTAGATATCTTCCACCTGGCAGGCAGCCGATGATGTCAGACGAGCCAACACCGAGGCCGAATGTCACTGGCCTACCGGTCCTGTCTATCAGCTTTCCCGTGTTGTTTCGCCGCGCCAGAGCGCCAGCTACCATATTCAGGTATTGCAGGCACGCCTTGACCAGTGCGGTCTCATTCTGTTTTGGAATCGTGGTCATCGCTCTTCTTTTTGCTCGGCGGCGTCGTGCCGCGGTCGATGAACTTTACGAGGCGGGCAAGTGCTCGCGGGGACATATCAACATCGAATGATCTCATGGCGACGTAGCCATCTGAATCCTCACTCGCTTCGAGAACTTTTATGCGAAACGATCGCACATTGTTCAGCGTCCCAAACACGTCACACTGTTTCTTTGTTACCGTTGCCATAGTTTTCCTTTCGTTAGACGCTGATAATCGCGTCGCGTATTTGCTGCAATTCCGCCGCACTTTCGATGCCGTCTACGTCGTCGATTGCCTTCATGCTGCAATTCCCGAGCAGCTTCTTTTGTTTCGCCGCAGGTAACGAGCCGAACGCCTTTTTGACGTTATGACGTAGCTGCAACAGTTCCATCGTCTCGACGCCGGTAGAGTCCGCCGGGGGCGCGCCAACACTTTCCGCAACCGGGGTCGTGTCAGATTCCGGCTTCTCCTGCGGCGTGTCGGCCACACCCCCGGCAAGATTCTTGGCAACGCGAGCAGCGGCGTCCTTGATATGCTCAACCCCCGCGGACATATCCACCTGTTCGATTGCCGGTTCCGGCAGCGTCATGGCGGCGGTGGCGGCGGCGAGCGTGGTTACGGCTTCTCCTGGAGTGGTCGTGGAGCCGCTTGGTGCGGGCGTCGGGTAGTCCTGCGCTTCCTCACGCGAAATAACCCCGCTCAGCAGGTCCGCAAAACAGTCGCGGAGCGCGAACGCCCGTGCCCGCATTTGCAACATGCGTCCGGGGTAGAACGTCCACGGACCGGTCTTGCCCCACAGCTTTGCCGTCCGGGCGTCCGCGACCGTGAATCGCCGTGACGACGGCCTGCCGCCGATCCGTCCGACACAACACGTCCAGCCCCACTCGTCGCCCTTGCCACTCTCTGTTTCCGCGAAAACCGCATGGTCAAACACCGGCGAGCCTTTGCAGACCGCCAGCAGGGCGTCGCCGTAAATACTCGGCTTGCCGTTGATAACCGCGATACTGCGGACCGACGACATGATCGATAGGCCAAGCTCCATGCCGTACTGGATGGCTATCATGCAATCGGCGGGCTTGCCCTTGAATTCTTTCGGGCAGAAATCGCTCGTCGCCACCATTGCGGAATAACGCCACATTTCGTCAAACGTGGTCAATTTGAGGCCGCGTTCGCCACTCCGAATCAACGGTTTCGCTTCTACTTTGGTTACCTCTGTTGGCTGTTCCATATCCGTTCCTCTCTAAAGTGCCTTCACGGCCTCAGTTTCGACCTTGAAAAATTCTACGCCGGGGATCAGAGCCTGCGCGCCCATCGACCGGGCGTGGGCCTGGATGAGCTTATCGTTCGGAATGCACAGCATGTACTGATCGGGGACGGCTTTAGCGTTGACGACCCGACCCTTCCAGGTGGTTCGCACCGACAAGCCCTCTGCTTTCGGCACCGTGGTTGGGAACGTCGGGGCGACGACGACCATCGGCGGCGGCGCGTCCAGCACTTGCTCGGCGGCCTCTTGGTGCCCATCCTTCTCAAGCTGTGCGGCCTCTGCCAGTTGCCGGTCCTCCGCTTCCTTGCGGGCAATCTCGCGGAGCCGTTCTTGTTCGGCGCGGGCTATTCGATCCTGTTCGGCGCGGTACTCGCCACGCTTGTGTTTGATAATCTCTTCTGCCCGCTTCCTTGGCTCGTCCAAGTCGTTGCGCATCTTGACCATTGCCTTGTGCGCCTTCCAGGCGTTGTTCACCGGCTCCGCGAACTTGTAGGCGATGACTTTCCGCTCCGTTTTAATATCGCGGAGAAGGACGCCCGCGTGCTCGTAAGCCCTCGCGTGTGGAATCATAAAGTCTATGGCCCGCTCCAGGACGCTGCGGTTGCCCCCCTCCAACTCCGTCGTGTCCGGTGTCACAATCGTCACTTCGTTCACAGCAGTCCGTTCCCTTTCTTGTAGTTGTAGATGTTCAGGGCCGCGAGGAACGCCTGCCGCTCCGGTTCGGCCTCAGTCTCGACCAGCTTGAATGTGCCGGTGTTTCTCAGGTGCAGGATGAACGTCTTGTAGCCCGCCCCCGGCACAAGAGAGCGATAAGCCGCAAGCTGCATTCCGTGCCACGCCTGGGGTGCGCAGGCCTTGAGGTCGAGAATGGCCCACCGCCCATGTAGCTTGATGATCCGGTCGATTGTGCCCGCGTAGCCCAATGTCTCAGAATAGAGCCGCGTTTCGATCTCAAGAATCTTGCACTTGGATTCTTCGCGGAACTTAATCCACCCATCCAGGTAGGGCAGCACGTCGTCACGGACGCCATTCATGTTCAGCCGCCCCTGGTCGTACAGCGCCGTAGCCGAATGGACCAGCGTGCCGCGATCAGTCGCCTCCCGATTGAACCACGTCGAGTCGATCAGCCCGGCGGCTTTGATGATGTCCGTCACGCCGGGGTAGACCTTGCCGCCCACCCGGTAGGTGTGGGTCTTGGGATCGAATTGGATCACGTCGTCGGGGAATAGGCGAGTCACGAATCCGCCCCCTCAAGCCCGTCCACCACCTTGCGGATTTTCTCGCGCGACCAGCCGGTGCTGTGGCGAAGCACAGACTCAGCCCGCCGCCGGTCGTAGCCGCGTGCCCGCAGGTCGTAGTACATGGCCAGCGCCGAATCCCTTTTCCGCTGCGCTATCGCCAGCTTCCGCCCGTCCGGGTCGTAGCTGCCAGACTCGATCTGCCGCTTGATGCGCTCAACGCTTGTCATCGGCGGACTCCTTTTTTAACTTGTCGATGACTCGCTGTGCGCCCGACACCTGCCCGCCCTCGAAAAATGCGACGCAGAGAGTGCTAATCGTCACTTCGACAGCCTCGAATATCGCACTGAGCTTTGCATCAGCCTCGACACCCATAAGTTCGGCAATGCGTTTGCGTGCCTTGATGAGCCTGATCCTAGTGTTCTCGTCTGCCATGTTCGTCCCTTTCGCCGTTCAGGCCTCGCCTTGAACGGGTGGCCGGGTGTCGTGCAAGTCTTTCAGGGTTATGCCGTTCAGTAGCATCAAAACCTCTTTGGCAGCCCATGTGTCTACGCATAGCACCCCGGCTTTCCCGTGGTTCTGAAACACGCCGATGTGGGTATGTCCGGCGTCATGAAGTTCAATCCGGGCAGTCAGGATAAGTTTTCGCTTGCTCATCGTTCGTTCCTTTCGTGCTCTTTGGCTTCCATCTTTCGTTCCGCCTCATCGTCGGCAAGCGCGTTCTCGCGTACCAGATCGTTACGCCAGCACTGGCCACAAAGGCCGTAGTAATTAAGGGGCCAAGACTCGCCGCAGTGATTGCATGTGGCGTCTTTCATGGGGCACCAATCGCCAAGAGCGTGCAGCTCAAGAGGCACCGCCTTTCGCGTCGGCTACCAGCTTGTCGGCTTCGATCAGAAGAGCCCTAATTCCTTCAATGATCATCAAAGGCCTATCGCTAGAAGGCAGTCTTGAAAAGTAATAGTCTACGGCCTGGAGCAATTCGTAGAATCGCAGTGCCATCGGATGCAACGCCTCTTGGGCCTTCTGGTGGGCTGCGAGTTCGTCGTTGGCACGTCGCAGGGCGATGTCTACCTCGGCCGTATAGGATGGCCTAAGCTCGCCTCTCTCCGTACCTACGCGAAGCACCTCGTTTAGTGCAACGAACATCATGGTTACACAGTCGTGCGAATATCTAAATGTCATGCTTCGTTTCCTTTCATGCGTAGCGGGGGCGCGGGTGTGCATCCGGCACCTGACGGGCGGCCCCGCGCTACGGGTTTTCGGCTTCCGCCTCCGCACGAGCGCCAAGCTCCTGCCGGGCCGCGTCGGCCAGCATGGCCTCGACCCACAGATTGCGGGTGAGGCGAGTCAGCTTCCGAGCGTTGTACGAATCTTTCGCGGCCACGATGGCCTCCATCAGCTCGTCTGAGATTGTGAATTCAAGGCTTTTCATGGGGCTCCTTTGGTTCGGCCAGTAATCAACCGCTCGGGTCCGGCTACACGATAAGAATATGTCGCCCTGCCGGACGTGTCGCACACGTCCGCGGTCCCATAGTCCGGCGCATACGTTACCACATCGTTAATCCCTTCGCCGTTTTCGCAGAGTATGCAACGACACTGCTCGTGTCCTGTTATGACCATTGTTTCGTTCCTTTCCGGTTAGTGGTTTCTCTCGGGTTGGGGGTTGCCTATTAAGCTGCCCCTTAATCGTCATCCAGGCGAAGTTGCAGAACAACCGCAGCCTCCGCGACCGCGTCGGCCTTTGTCTGCCCTTGGTATTCACGGCCTTCGAGCGTTACGGACCACCACCCACACAGCGGGTAGTGCTGGATTCTTGCGTCACGCAGTACGATTCGCTTACACATTGCGTAGGATACGTTCTTGATTGTTTTGTCTAGTGTTTCCATCGTTCGGTCCTTTCATTTAAGCCTTTTCGCTCCACAACACCTTAAATATACACCACGGTTCCGAACCTGTCCAGTAAATTGTCCGAAAATCTTCGGAACTGTTTCCGGTAAAGTAGGGGTTCAATTGAATGGCGGTTCCGCCGGTGGCGAGCATGTGGGTTTCAACCCCGAATGGGTAAGGAATGAAATACGCACTCGCAATTATTCTCCGAAATCCAAAGCTTCAAAAGCTCTACTCCTATAGCATTTCAGCACTTCGCGAACAAAAGAGTTATGCGTATTTGTGCGTATTTTAAGATACGCTTTGATACGCAGCGACCCCTGTGTAACACTTCAATTGATTGAACATTGGAGTGTTCGCACAATGGAATCGTCCGCAAGAGAACTTGTTGATTCACAGGCTCTCGCCCGCCACTTCGGCGTTGGTATCGAGACTGTCCGAAATTGGGTTCGTGACGGACGTGTGCCGTGTATCCGACCTACCCGGAAGACCGTCAGATTCGACCTTGCTGAAGTTGAACGAGCCGTTCGGGTCAATTCAATCCCGGCGTTGGAAGCTGTGACCGAATTGCCAACATAGCCTGTGCATGGGTTTCGGATCGCCGTTCGCCCAAGGGGAAAGCATGGTGTATACTGTAGGTGCATACGATAGGCTGTGGTTTTGGATCACGTTCGCCCGAACCAAAAACGTGACCAGCGACGACACACGCTGAGAAGACAACGAAGCCGCCAGCGGCATACCGGCGGGCCTTGAGAACCAGGGCCGAAAGCAAGGCCGGGACAAGTGCACCGCCGACTGGGCGCAGAGGATGATCGGGACGACGACTGTCCCGCCGACCTAGATGCAAAGCAGTAAGCAATAGCCCGAATCGTGTCAATCAATAAGAGTGCTGGCCTGTCGGACCTGTAGAATCAATCGAATAGCCCAAGCAATACCAGTGCAAGGGTAAAGTCGTCTTATGCGCAGACCGCAAAGAAAAATCAGTCCGGCAGAGATCGTCGATCGAGCAAGGCGGGTCGTACGTCATGCCGTCGTAACACCAAGCGACCGCAACAGGCTGAACCGAATCATTCTGCTTCAAGATTCGCCCACCAGTGCCGACGAGTATTTCATCGAAGCACTCTGGAAGAGCCGCAAGAACACCGTCAAGGGCTCCGAGAGGCAAGAGCAGTACAGCAAGCGAAGAGACGCCAAGTCGCACACAGAGCCACGCTGGCGACCTGAACCGATGTGGCATTGAAACCAAGCCCCACGAGCCAGGAAAGGGGTGGGGTTGACAAAAGATTTTGAGTCGTCAAGCTAGGGGGCAAGCTTGCGGGAGGCGTAAGATGCGGTTAGGGGCAAACGCCGATCAAACAGTCGAACGCCTACCATGGGATACCGACGAAAATCCAAACAAGCCTATAGCGCCAGTAGAATAACGCTCAAATGTCTCGATTGCCAGCGCACTTGGACAATGGATGCAGCGCGTTGGTACTATCAGACCATATCGAGACGACAACACTGTCAAGACTGTGGATCGACCTGCATCGAGCCCCACGAGACGCCCGGCGAAACCGTCGAGAAGCCACAACGCCAACGAGGGTGGCGGAAGCAGACCGCCAGTGACAACCCTGTTCAGACCCCATTGGACGCCCGATAGACCAACAGTACGGCAGCAAGACAATGGTATCGGGATGGCAATAGTTCACACCTGTTAACTATCTCCATATGTTAATAGTATCGGCGGGAGAGTACTTCGACCGGCGTAGCCCAATCAGTCCGTCGCGGATACACTCGCCCATGACGCCTGCCGGCCCTCGCGCGAGCCCAACGTCCGATAATAGCTGTTATGTTACATTCGATCGTCGATTCAAGCCTGCTACAGGGGTTTGGGCGCAGTAGCGTTGGTTATCGGGCCTAAAAGGAACAATAGGGGGACCCATGGCCCTTCAGGATCCGAACCGGACCCCCGGTCGTTTCGCGTGGTTCCATACTAAGTACCACCCCCGCGGTGCGTAAACATATTCCATTTGCCCCTTCAGTTCTTACCGTGTATTCTTTGGTTATATGGACAACTCAGACAAGGATGATCTTACTATGGCAGTTATCTGCGATTCTGTTGATTCTCAGGTGGTTCGTTTTAGCAAGCAGCACTTTCAGAGCGTTGGTCCATTCGCGTATGGTTCTCTTAGGCCTCACCTCATCCCCATCGCTTTCGGCGACAAGATTGCCAGCCTCATGATTTCTTTGGAGTGTTGCGTTCTTGCTGACGAGACCGGCAAGGAGGTCATCAGGAAGGTTAAGTTTGTCCATCCGGCTTCTTGGTGGCAGCATTTCAAGCAGACGTGGCCTGGATGGTTACGGCTTTGGTTTCCTCCGGTCATGAAGACTACCACTCGCGAGATTCGCTGGGTGGTTCGCGGGTTTTACCCGTACTCCAATTTGGCGATCCCTGAAGAGCAGTTGGGCACCAGGATACACAAGGCTTGTGAGGAGCCGGTTGATGGACAAAGAGACTAAAAGGCAGTTGGTCGCTTTGGATAGAGAAGTTGAGTGGCTTACCGGCTTGATAGCCCGCATTGCCCCATGGATCAATAAGGCTTCCAAGGAGCTTCTCAAGCTCCGGTCTGAGGTAGATGAGCTTCGTGGCGGGGATATTAAGACGTAGCCCGTTTCACGTGGAACATTGATTATGTTTCGTTTCTTATGCACGGTCAATGCCTCATACTTCGTGCTGTTTTCGGCACTAATTCCCAAACGCAAGCGGGGCGAGGCGTTCTGCGGCAGGGCCAGGAGCTTCTGTGTTTCGGTCGCCCAGGCCATGTTTGACGGCGATGATATGGAGGATCGGCTTCTGGTGGGCGTGGATGGCGTTGGTAACTGGAAGGCGGTTGTGGAGTCTGATGCGTCGTAGGAGCTTTATATCGGCGATTCTGGGCGTTGTGGCGATTTAATGATAGAATACTTCGACGAGTTGAAGTCTTGGAAGCGCACGGAAGACGGCAAGGGGGTCCATAGTCATTTTCTGGCTGCCGCGTTCAAGAAAATGGGATTTTGGAGGACGTTCAAGAATGAGCGTGTTCGGTTGCAGGGCATGGGTATCCGAAGCGATTGGGCCAATATGCTTGCCGAGGGCCATGTTCACGGGATGATTGTGGAGCGGAACCGGGTGGAGGGCATCAAGGCTGACGATTTGGGCGTGGATCCGGTATCCGGCAAGACTGCCGAGGAGGTGTGGGAGGACGAGGTCGAGGCCAAGGAGGCCGTGGAGGCTGAGGAGCGGCGGGTACGGGACTTCAATGAGGACCGGCAGCGGAAGTTGCAAGCTATTGAGGTTGAAGCTGAGGGCAGGATTCGCCTTGCGGCGGTTGGGCTGGGTGCTTCCTTGAACGAGGAGGTCGCGTGGGTGAATAAGAACATCCACCGGCCCTGGTCGCAGGTTGGCGACGACGCGCCCAGCGAGGGCGCGTTGACGTTGCTGGTCTGGGCCAATGAGAACGAGAAGGACTTTCGGATCGCCTATCACAGCAAGCCCAAGACCGTCAAGGATGAGGCGACGGTCGGCGAAGAGGTGGTGCCCGAGAGCGAGCAGCGGGTCATGGAGCGGATTGAGAGGCTGTTGGGTGAATAAGATTCTGGGTAGGCTGCTGTCTGCGTGCCTATGCTGTGGGCGACCCGTTGAGTTTTCCGATTCCGCCGGCCGCTTTCGGAAGCCTTGTTGTGCGACTTGCAATACGGTACTCTTGAAGCTACAGAAGCAAGGCTACAAGAACGCAGAACGTGATTCCGTGGTCGATATCGCGGCCACGATTGGGCCTTTGGGTAATGTGGGACTGAATTGATAATGTCTCCTGTATGCACGAAACAGCCATTTTTGAAATGCGAATGGGAGCCTTTTACGGAAACAGTAGAAGGATTGCTAAGCGACTTAGACTGCGCATACGAAGATGTTCGCGAGTTGGCAAAACTATGCTTGAGTCAGGCTATGGATCTCAACGCAATAGGATATCAAGATTCGGAATTGGTTTTCTTTCTCGGCAGTATTGAGGCACCCAATGAATCCTTGTCGCTTCCCCGTGTGAACGGAGTGCCTTGCTTTAGCGAATATGGGGTAGTTCCGTTGTCCATGATGCAAGAGAAAAAGAATAACTAAAAAATCCGGGGCAGCGGCGGACTGATCCTCTGCCGTGCCGAAGAAATACCGCGCCGTTACGGGGCCGTAACACCCGTAGCGGCGTTTTTCTATGCGCAGCCCCGAGACATACGAGGAGGCCGAAAGGCCGGGATAC
>SDBV01002315.1_pt1 | contig 28469 bp, 19 predicted proteins | sample 2277081 | NCBI WGS metagenome assembly SDBV01 (sample SAMN10402039, study PRJNA504765) | marine sediment metagenome | isolation source: marine sediment core GS10_PC15, 223 cmbsf | place: Arctic Ocean: Southern Knipovich Ridge | collected 2010
GCTTCGTCGACAGCACCGAGCTATTGAATACCGACCGCGCCCTGCTCGTAGGCCAAGCCCCCAAGGACCATCCCGGCGCCTCGCTAAGCTGCAACGGAAAACGCCTGACCGACCAAGAAGACCAGCACCTAACCGTCTACCGCTTCGTCTTTCCCGTCGATAGTTCCCTATCCCCTAATCCCTAGCCCCTAACCCCTGCCTTTACCCCATGCTTCAAACCCACGACCTGACGAAAGTCTATGGCCAACTCCACGCGATCGACAACTTGACGTTGGAGTTGGACGACGGCGATCTGTTCGGCTTCATCGGCCCGAACGGGTCGGGTAAGACGACCACCATGCGGATCCTCGCCACGCTGCTTCAACCGACCTGGGGCGAGGCCAGCGTCTGCGGGCATTCGATCTATACACATCCGAAAGAGATCCGGCGGCTGATCGGCTACATGCCCGACTTCTTCGGCGTCTACGACGACATGAAGGTCATCGAATACCTCGAATTCTTCGCCGCCGCGTATCGCATCAAAGGACCCAAGCGGCGCAAAGTGTGCGACGACAAGCTCGAACTGGTCGACTTAGGCTACAAACGCAACGAGCTGGTCACCAGCCTTTCCCGCGGCATGACACAACGGCTGGGTCTGGCCCGCGTCTTATTGCACGACCCGCAAGTCTTGCTATTGGACGAGCCGGCCAGCGGTCTGGACCCCCGGGCGCGAATCGAAATCCGCGGCCTATTGAAACAGCTTCGCGGGCTAGGCAAGACGATCATGGTCTCCAGCCACATCCTGCCCGAGCTGGCCGACATCTGCAACAAGGTAGGCATCATCGAACGCGGCAAGTTATTGATCTGCGCCAAGGTCGACGAGGTAATGAAACAAGTCCGGCAGCGAACGCTATTGCACATCGGCGTGGTCGACCGCATCGATCAGGCCGCCAAGCTGCTGGGGGACCACGATCTGGTCGAAGAGGTCGACATCCAGAACAACCGCATCCACGCCACCCTGGCCGAAGGCATCGAAGACTACAGCGATCTGCCCACGCTCTTGATCGAAGCCGGCCACAAGCTAACCCTCTTCAAGGAAGACGAAGTCAACCTAGAAACCGCCTTCATGGCACTAACCAAAGGCATCACGGCGTAAAAGGAGCCGAGGGCCGTTGTCTGTACTACTGCCTGTAAACGCCACCACGGGGCTTGTCCCCGTGGAGCGATGATTGACCACTAGCACGGTCCGTTCCCCCCGCCGGGTGCCACGGGTGGCTTGCCCACCCGTGCCGGCCCGATCATGGTCGATTGTCCAAATAGGGCCCCAGCGCGCGGCGCAACCCCTGGAGATCCGCACCCGCCTCTCGAAGTTCCGCCTCCGATCGCGAAACGGCTTGTGCTAGCAGTTCGGCCATTTCTCTCCATACCGGGTTTCCGGCAAACGCCTCGGCCGAAGTTTCCAACAACGGGGCAATCGTAGCGAGCCACCCGACAACCGAGCCCGGATGGCCCAACTTGTCTAGATAAAAGACCCGCGCTGCGACGGTTTGCATAAACGACGGCAGCAGGTCCGTCCTGCCCTCCCGCACGGCCCGGTCGAACAGCGCTGCCCCGGCATCGAGATCCTCGCGGGCCTGATCGTAAGACTGCAGAACCATCTGAGCCAGCGCCCGGTTGTGAAGTGTGTCCGCCAAGTTGCCGACCAGTTCGCGGCGGTCTTCCGACTCCACCAAGGTTTTGCGAAGTTGAATCGCCTCTGCGAAGTCCTCGATCGCCCGGGCCGGGTCGCCCTGAGCGCGGTAGGCGGCACCCCGGTTATTGTAGACTCTGGCCAAGTCATTTCGCAGTTCGAGGCGGTCTTCCGACTCCATAAAGGTTCGATACAGTTTCAGCGCCTCTGCGTAGTCCTCGATCGCCCGAGCCGGGTCGTTCTGAGCGTAGTAGGCGGCGCCCCGGTTGTTGTAGGCCCCCGCCAGCTCATTTCGCAGTTCGCGGCGGCCTTCCGAGTGAACCAAGGTTCGATAGAGTTGAAGCGCCTCTGCAAAGTCCACGATCGCCCGGGCCGAGTCGCCCTGAAGACGGTAGGCCTCTCCCTGGTTGTTGTAGGCCATCGCTAGGTCATTTCGCAGTTCGCGGCGGCCTTCCGACTCCACCAAGGTTTTGCAAAGTTGAAGCGCCTCTATGAAGTCTTCCATCGCCCGGGCCAACTCACCCTGATCGGTGTAAGCGAGGCCCCGGTTGTTGTAGACACCGGCCAACTCATTTCGTAGTTCGCGGCGGCCTTCCGAGTCGACCAGCCGGGTATAGCCGCAGATCATGGCCGAGTACTGCGTGACCCGCAAGGCGTGGTGTCCGAAGCCTCCGAGCCATCCCTGGAGGGTAAGATCTCGCCCTTGGTCGACCTTCAGAGACATCACGCCGAGGGCGCGCTGAGGATCGTTGGCCGAGAGGAGTTGTTCGACGGCCCACAGCGGCCGCTGGAGGTCTTCGAGCCGCTGCGGTTGTGGCGGGATCGGTTGCCCAAGCAGCCAATCGACGATCTGCCCGGAAATCTCCTGCCGCCGGTCGGGCTGGAGTGTCGCGAGCAGGTGGCGTCGCCAAAGCGCGTGCATGTCGGCCGCTTCGCCGGAAAACTCCAGCAGATCCCAATCCTGCAACGCGGCCAGGTGCGGGCGAATCTCGGCCGGCTCTTGACCCAACACGGTGGCGATCATCTCGACCGGGGCCGGATTCTCGCTGATCGCGATCAGTTCCAACAGCCCGAGCGACTCCGTGTGCGGCTGAAGCGCCCGATCGAGCAGCCGCTTGAGTTGTTGGTCGGCCTCGACGCCGGCCGGGTTTTCCTCGTTCCACTGCTGGACGTTCCCGCCGTACTCTCGGGTCAACAGGTTACCCAGGACGGTCAGGGCAAACGGATGGAAACCGTATTGCCGGGCCAACGGTTCGAGTTGCTCCCGGTCGGCCGAGACTTTGAGGTCCCGTTGCAACAGCTCGAGGGCCGCGTCGGAATCCAGGCCTTTGAACTTGCCGTCGGCCGCAGTCGATTCGCTGGCGATGCTCGCGTGTGCCAAGTTGCCCAGCACGGCCGGCAGCGCGCGGCTGGTCAACAATAATCGTGACTGCGGCCAACTCGTCGCATCGGCAAGCAGGACGTCCAGGGCCGGATCGGCGGCCCGACAACCCTCGGGCGAGACCTGGTCGGCCTCGGCATCGGGACGGTTGATCCAACCGGCCAGCCAACGCTCGAACCCGTCGAGCACGACCAGCACGTCCCGGCTGCGCAAGGTCTTGCAAAGCAACTGCACCTGGGCTTGGGTCGTCGGACACGTGGACAGATCGAAGCGACCGTCGTGCAACCAGTCGAGAATGTCCGCCAGAAAGCGGCTCAACGAGTAGCTGACGTCGTAGGGCCGGCACCAAAAGATCTTCCGCTCGGCCAACTTCTCGCCGGCCTTATAATACCATCGTCCCAACAAGGCACTCTTACCCTGCCCGGCCATCCCCACCACGCAGACGACGTGGTTCGGACCGTCGACGGCCTCGCGAAGTTGGCGCAACTCGCTCTTGCGACCGCGGAAGAACCGGGGCACAACGATCGTGCTGGCCGCAATCCAATGTTTGTCTAGCGGCCGATCTGCCAGCGCGGGTTCGTCGGAAGACGCTGGTGCGGTAGTGATCTGAATGGGGGAGTTTATCGGGTTGACGATCTGCACCGGTTGACTCGAACCGGACGATTCTTGCGTCACACTTTTCGTCGATGCGGTGACACGGCCGGCTCCCGCCGAACCGGTTTTGCGACGGCCGCTTCTCGTCTCGGCATATACGGTCGTCACAAAGGAAACAGAGAAGGCCACGGCGAAGGCAACGTGAAACCAAGGGCCGGCGCCGGAGAAGTTGAGCCATCCAAACGTGTCGTCGTCCCACTGCAGAAACAGATTGAGAGTCGGCATTGCACTCAGTGTGGTCCAAGCTGACAAGATGGCTCCAGTGACTCGGCGGCGCCAGAGGGCCGGATGCCTGCACAGCCAAAACAAGAACGCCACAATGCCAACGGCCAGAACGATCTGGTAGCGGCCCGGCGGTATCCATAGGGCGATGGCACAGACCACCATCGCGATCAAGGCGAAGAGGGCCGCGTCTGCGATGATGCGAAAACCACTGGGGCCGGATGACATGAGCGATCCCTCCACGTTGGGTTATGGATGGCGTGGCGATATTATCTCTTGTCGATTGCAAAGCCGCAAGCGGCTTGGTTGATCGGTCCTACGCGAGGCGGTAATTGCGGGCCGCCTCGAAAAGGGCCACCGTGTTCTCGGGTGATACGTCCGGTTTGATGATGTGGTCGGGCCCACAGATGTAGCCGCCGCCGTCACTGCCGAGCGCTTCGATACATGCTTGCACTTCACGACGGACCTCGTCGGGGCTGGCGAACGGCAGACGTTGCGTGTTGACGCCACCGAAGAAGGTGATCTGGCGGCCGAACTGTTGCTTCAACTGCTGCGGCGAGATGGGGAGCGTGTGCAGTTGAATCGTTTCCCAGACGTCCATGCCGATATCGATCAGGTCGGGTAAGACTTCCGTGGTGTCGCCGCAGGAGTGGAACCAGACGACCTTGCCGGCCTGCTTGCCGATCTCGAAGAGCCGGGCGTAGAGCGGCTTGAGGAAGCGCCGCCAGTGGTCCGGCGAGATCATCATGCCGCGCTGGGTGGCAAAATCGTCACCCACCCAGAGGATCGGTACGTCGTCGCCACAAGCGTCGAGCACTCGGCGGTAACATTCGGCCACCCGCTGGAAGATTTCCTCCAGCACGGCCTCGAACAGCTTCGGCGAGCAGGCCATATTGATCATGGCCGTCTCCATACCCATCAGATCGCAGACCGTGCAGAACAACGGCATCCAGCCGGGGCTGCGTACGGCGTATTCTCCGCTGAACTGGCGTGCGGTCGCCGCGGCGCGTGCGAAATCGTGGTCTTCCACCTTCGGCCAGGGATGTTTTTCGATCTCCGAGATGCTGGTGACATCGGCCAGGGGATACCAATGGGCGCTTCCGTAATCGAGCTTCTCGACGGCTCCCCAGGGGTTGAGTTGCTCGCCGCCGGGACCCTGCCGCGACGGTCCGTTGTAGAAGAGCCACACGCGGCGCCCGTCGATTCCCAACTGCTCGAAGACCTGAGGATACTGGTCCATCATCGGACGCAGATCCGAGCGGACCTCGGGCGAGTCGATGCCCAGGTACGCGGCCGTCTCGGGCTGGTTTTCGAGGTTGATGCAGTCCACCGGAACTCGGTCGATCGGTTCGCGCCGGATGGCGGCCAGCGTGCGTTGCCTGGAATTCATGTTCGGTTCTCTGGTTGCAAAGCCGCAAGCGGCGATTAGTAGCGGCCGAGGTCCTTCTCGGGACCTTCGGGCCAGAGGGTTTTGGTCGTTCTTTGCAACTCGGCGTTCATCAGTCGCATGTCGCTGCCGACGGCGATGAACTGCATGCCCTGCTCGGCACGCCGCAGAGCATCTTCCGGCTCCATGGCGTGGATGCCCGTGGGCGTGCCGACCTTTTTGCCGACTTTGATCACCTCTTGGATCAGGGCTTCGTGCTCTTCGGCGGTCGGTTTGCCGCCGTCGGGCGTTCGCATGTTGAATCGCAGATCGTTCGGGCCGATGAAGATCGCGTCGCAGCCGGGTAGGCTGTAGATCTCCTCGGCGTTCTTCACGCCCGTGGGGCTCTCGGTCTGCAAGACGACCAGGATCTCGTCGTTGGCCTGCTCGTAGTAGTCGCCGGTCGAGGCGCCGAAGTTGAGGCTGTGCATGCCGCCGCCAACGCTACGGTTGCCGACCGGCGGATACTTGGCCGCGGCGATGGCCGTCTTGGCCTGCTGGACCGTATCGACCATCGGCACGACAATCCCCCAGGCTCCGGCATCGAGCACGCGTTTGATGCAATAGTGATCCCCCTCGGGCACCCGAGCCAGCGGCACGCAGCCGGCGTCGGCCACGGCGGCGAAGATCGTGGCGGCCTGGCCCCAGTCGAAGGCCATGTGCTCGATATCCAGCGTGAGCCAATCGAACCCACTACGGGCAAGAATGCGGCTGGCGTGCAGGTTACCGAACGAAAGCCAAGTGCCGAACGAGGGCTTGCCTTGGCGGAGTTTTTCCTTAACGGGATTGGTCTTCATGGCGGGGATCCTTTACTGGGGCGTGAGGCGGGTATCGACAAACGATCCATTTTCCCCAATCCCACCCAGAATGCAACCCCCCCTGCCGCTTGCGGATTTGCAGCGGGCCTCAGTGCATTCAACCATCTTGTTGCGGCGTCAACGTTCGTCCGCACTGAGGGCAACTGGGCGCCAATCGCGACACGTAATGCCCACAGTCGGGGCAGGGAAACAGGTTCGGGTTATTGGCGTGCCGCTCGCGGTTCTGTCGCGTCGCATTTTCGACCCCTCTTCTAATCACGCGGAGTATCAACACCACTACGAGCACGGGCATCCCGAGCATCATGATGATGATAATCAACTCCGTAGGGCCGGGCATTCCAATGAAAGAAATCAAGCCCATGGCAATTCTCCTTGCGTCTGGAAAACGCCGTTCCCGCGGCATTCTCCGAATCAGGTCCTTTGCGCTCGATACCAACGAATCAAGCGGTTGGTCGAACCGTCGTGGTCCAACTCCGGCTCCGCGTCTGATTCCAACTCCGGCAAGATCCGCTTGGCCAGCACCTTACCCAGTTCGACACCCATCTGGTCAAAACTGTTGATCCCCCAGATGATCCCCTGCACGAAGATCTTGTGCTCGTACAACGCGATCAGCTTGCCGAGAGTCTCCGGGTCGAGTCGCCGGGCCATGATCGTGTTGGTCGGCCGGTTGCCTTTGAACGTTTTGTGCGGGACCAGAGCCTCGGGCGCGCCTTCCGCTCGAACTTCTTCGGCCGTCTTGCCGCGGGCCAGGGCCTCGGTCTGGGCGAAGAAGTTGGCCATGAGCTTCTGGTGGTGGTCACCCAACGGGTTGTGGCTTTGGGCGAAGGCGATGAAATCGGCCGGCACCAGCTTGGTCCCCTGGTGCAGCAGTTGATAAAAGGCGTGTTGCCCGTTCGTGCCCGGCTCACCCCAGACAATCGGCCCGGTCTGCCACTCGACCGCCGAACCGTCGAGCGTGGTCGACTTGCCGTTGGATTCCATGTCACCCTGCTGGAAGTAGGCGGCGAATCGGGACAAGTACTGATCGTACGGCAAGATGGCATGACTCTCGGCCCCGAAGAAGTTGTTGTACCAGATGCCCAGCAGGGCCAAGACCACCGGCATGTTGCGATCCAGCGGCGCGGTGCGGAAGTGCCGATCCATCGCATGGTAGCCGTCCAGCAGCCGGCCGAAGTTCTCCGGCCCGATGGCAATCATCAGCGGCAGGCCAATCGCCGACGGCAGACTGTACCGCCCGCCGACCCAGTCCCAAAACTCGAACATGTTCGCGTCGGCGTCGATCCCAAACTCGGCCACGCCCTTCGCGTTGGTCGAGAGGGCCACGAAATGTTTCGCTACGGCCGACTCGTCCTCCAGCGCGTCAAGCAACCAATCGCGGGCCGAACGGGCGTTGGTCATGGTCTCTTGGGTCGTAAACGTCTTGCTGGCCACGATGAACAGTGTCTCGGCCGGGTCCAGATCGCGGGTGGCCTCGGCCAGATGCGTGCCGTCGACGTTCGAGACGAACCGCACGGTCAACTTTCGATCGGCGTAAGGCTTCAGCGCCTCGTAGGCCATAACGGGCCCCAGGTCGGACCCGCCGATGCCGATGTTGATGATGTTGCGAATCGGTCGGCCCGTGTGACCTTTCCAAGTCCCGTCCCGCACACCTTCGGCGAACGCGGCCATTTTGTCCAACACGGCCCGGACCGCCGGCATCACATCCTGGCCGTCGACCAGCACCGGCTCGTTACTACGGTTCCGCAAGGCCGTATGCAGCACGGCGCGATCTTCGGTCGTGTTGATCTTCTCGCCGGTAAACATCCGCTCGATGGCCCCCGGCACACCGCACGCCTCGGCCAAGGCGAGCAGCATCTCGAGCGTCTCGGCCGTGATGCGGTTCTTCGAGTAGTCCAGCATCAGGCCGCACTCTTCGAGCGTCATCGCCTCGGCCCGACCGAGGTCCTCGGCAAAGAGGTCACGCAGATGCTGCGAGCCCATCTGCTCGACATGTTGTTGCAGTTCGTGCCACTGGGGACGTTCGGTAAGTTTGGGCATGGGAAGGGGGAGTTGTGAGTTCTGAGTTTTGAGTTGTTAGTTTAGCCCCAGGCGGCCACGCCGGGTGAGCGACGTGGGTCCCGGCGAAAAACCAACATATCGCATCGTCCCCCGGACGGCCAGGGGACCCCCTTTTTCCCGCTCCCGGTTTCTGATAGGAAAAGAGGTCGCCGTTGATCGAACCAGCCGTTTTCCGGGAGCCCGACATGGAGATCCAGCAACTTGTCCGCAGCCTGAAGACCTCGAACGACTCGAAAATCGTGATGCTCGTGGCCGACGGCCTGGGCGGTTTGCCGATCGAGCCGGGTGGGCCTACGGAGCTCGAGGCCGCCAAAACGCCGCATCTGGACCAACTGGCCACCCGTGGCGTCTCGGGAAGCATGATCCCCATCAAGCCGGGAATCACCCCCGGCAGCGGCCCGGGACACCTCGGACTGTTCGGATACGATCCGATCAAATACCTCATCGGACGCGGCGCCTTAGAAGCCACCGGCATCGGGTTCGCCTTGGGCCCTAACGACGTAGCCATCCGCTGCAACTTCTGCACCCTGGATGCCGACGGCAACATCGCCGACCGCCGCGCCGGGCGGATCCCGAGCCAGCAGAGTACTCCACTGGCCAAGAAGCTTCGCCATGTGAACATCCCGGGCATCGAGATCGTGGTCGAGCCGGTCAAGGAACATCGGTTCGTGGTCGTTCTGCGTGGCGAAGGGCTCGGCGGCAACGTGACCGACACGGATCCGCAACGCACGGGCGTCCCGCCGCTGGATCCCGTCGCCGTTGACCAACGGAGTCAGCGGACGGCCGAGGTGGCCAAGCAGTTCCTTGCCCAGGCCCAAAAACTCTTGGCCGGCGAGCCCAAAGCGAACGGCCTGACCATGCGGGGATTCTCCGAGAAGCCCGACCTGCCGACCTACGAAGAGGTTTATGGGGTCAAGGCGGCCGCGATTGCCGTCTACCCGATGTACAAAGGCCTGGCCCAACTGGTCGGCATGGAGGTCGTCGGCCAGCCCGGCTCGCTGGCCGAGGAAATCGACGTGCTGACGGAGGCCTGGAACGATTACGATTTCTTCTTCGTCCACTTCAAGTACACCGACAGCCGCGGCGAGGACGGCAACTTTCCGGAGAAGGTGAAGATGATCGAGGAGTTCGACACGATCATCCCGCGCGTGGTCGAGCTCGACCCGACCGTGTTGATCGTCACAGGCGACCACAGCACGCCGGCCGGCATGGCCGCCCACAGTTGGCACCCGGTCCCCACGCTGCTGGCGGCCGACAACTGCCGCCCCGACGGCTGCGAAAAGTTCGGCGAAAAGGAAGCCCTATGCGGCGGCCTAGGCCATTTCGAGGCCGTCTACCTAATGCCCCTAGCCCTGGCCCACGCCGAACGCCTCGGCAAGTTCGGCGCGTAGTATCATCCCTACTCCGCGTTATCCGCCGCCGAAACCGCGGGCTCCGGGAGGGAATCTTGCGGTCTTCTTCTTGGCCGTAGTAGCAAGAGCAAGATCGACACAACCAGGACAAGCAACGCGGCGCAATTTGTCCAGTTGATCTTTCGCTTGGCAAGTTCATCGAAGTCGACCGACTCGCCGCCATCGATAGTCAACAGGGCTTCGAGCGTTTCCGGGGAGATGCCTTCCGGCAACATGCAGGCCCGGCCGTTGGCGAAGACCGTGTTCGCGCCTCTTATGCCATGGTGCAAGTAGGTCTCGCCCTTGATATGCCGAAAAGCGATGCCGGCGCTCGCTTTGGAGTCCATCTCCCCCAGAGCTGCTTCCCAAGAGAGGTCCGTCGGCTGCATCCAATTGATCTTCGAATCGGCCACCTCGACCAACAGGATCGTGTTGCCGCTCCCGTCTCGGATGTCCTCCCGCGTCGTTTTGCCGTCTCTCCAAACTGTTTTTGGACCCACGACGGCCATGTAGTTCGTCGGGCCGGGAGCACGAACCGCGGCCCAGTTGCTCGGGCAAGAAAGGAACGGTGACACCTGGTCAGCCAACTTGCTGTTGTTCGGACCGTCCCACGGCTCGTCGAAATCGTATTGGTTGTAAAGTGCTTGCTTTCCCATGTAGGGCAAGATCAAGACCCGCCAACTGTGCATCGGTTTGCCGTCGCCGTCTCTCACGCAGGCTGGCGGAAAATGGCCGTGGTCATCGTGATAAGCCTGCAGGACAAGACCGAGGTACTTGAGCCTGAACAGGCAAGTTCCCTGCTCACTGCCTATATCATAGATACTAGATTTAAAGGCAGGTAGCAGTAAACCGGCGAGAACCAACAGGATCGCGACTACAAGCAAGATGTGACGCCACGTCCATCTCCAGTCGACCGATCGAATAACAGCCACAACGCCAAGAACGACGACTGCGAACACAATCCCCGCCACCCCAAATACGGCCAATGAGGCCCAAACGACCAGCGTCGCCACCAGCAGGGTTTGAATCGTGAACTGCATGACTTTCTCACCTAGGGGCTTTCGACGTGATTATCAAGCGGCAACCACGTTCCTGCGCTTGACAACATTAGAACTACCACAGAGATCACAGAGGACACAGAGAGACAAAAACTAACTCTCTCTGTGTCCTCTGTGAACTCTGTGGTTCCCCCTTCCTTCTTTTCTTGGTTGTGGCTACGCCGCGCTGTGACTTTGTGGGTTCACGGTTCCTCCGCGGCTCGGATCAGGCGGGCGTCGAGCCAGTTGGCGTGGTCTTGTTGATCGGCTTGCTCGGCGTAGTCGACGATCAGCTCGAGACGTTTGGCGCCGGTCATCTCGACCTTGACCGACAAGGGGGGATCGTTGCCGCGGACGATCGGGCTGGCGTATTTCTCGGTGCCGTCCACAAGGATCCGATACTGCACGCTCCCGTGGCCCTCGGTCGAGTCGTCGATGGCCAGTTCGGCCTCGAATCGCTCGTAGGATTCGTCCAGACGGTAACTCAACCGGGCAGCGCTGTGCGTGCCGAGCCCTTTGAAGTAGATCCGGCCGTCGGCCCGCAGATGCGTACCCGTCACGCTGCGATCGGTCCGGTAGGGCCAACTCAGATTCAAGAAGGGCTCGTGGCGGTAGTCGGTCGGTTCGAGGTCCGACAAATAGACCACGCGGTCTGCTGACGGTTGCAGCCAGACCAGTTCGCCCGGGTCGGTCTTCCATATCAGGCCGGCCGAGGTGGTCAGCCGTAGCGATTTGTCGTCCAGTTCAAGCTGCGTGGCCAGCAGGCGGCTGCCGTCGGTCGTGCCGAGCCATGCCCGGAGGTCGGTCGGCTCGGGTTGTTGTTTCAAGTCGGGGTTGAAGACCAGCGCGGCGATGCGTGCGATCTCGATCGCGATCGGCCCGATGTCGGCCTGTACACGGACTGTATCCTGCTGGACGGCCTCGATCAGTCCCGAGATTTCGTCGCCGTTGAGCAGCCACACGCTGTCGGCATCTCCCTTGGCCGAGCCGACGCGATCCAAGAGCCGATCACGCCGCGCAGCGACCGGCGGCAATTGAAACACCACGCCGGCGACGGTCTCCAAGGGAAGTGTCAACCGGCCGAACAGGGCCGACTCGACTGTCAGCTTCTCGGCATCGATCGTGAGCACCTCGGCCACAAGCAGTCCCCCGTCGGCCAGGACGAGCAAGGGTTGTTCGGTCGGCTCGACGCACGTCCCCCAGCGGACCAACTCCTCGGCCGGTAACTGTCGCGTTTGTCCGTCGTCGCGGAAGGTCAACCGCCACTGGTCGTCAACGCCCACGAGTTTCCCGGCAAATGGTTCACCGTCGACGGGCAAGGCCTGCGGCGTTGTCTCTTGCGCGGTCGCGGTCACCGCCGTCAACAGCAAGGCAGCGGCCACCAGAGCGAACGGCCTTCGCGCTGCGGAGGGTTCAGGGTTCAGGGTTCGGGGTTCAGGATTCATCGGCAATCGTTTACTGTTGTTCTTCAAAAACGTCGGGCAAGCCCGACCGCTAAACGGTTTGATGGCAAACCGCTATCGCTGAAAGATCGGCAACACATTCTCGGGGACTTGCAAAATGATACAGGCCATGGCGGTGGCATATTCCAGGCCGATCGAGGAACCGCCGGCGGCGCCGCGATCGGTTTTACCCCAGGAGCCGTCGTCGTCTTGGCGGGCGAGCAACTCATCGCGGATGGCCGGATACCACCGCTGCCAGTTCTCGCCGCCGGCCTGCCACATGGCCTGCACTGCGTAATAATGCCCGTAGTAATAATAGGTCTCCACGCGTTTTTCGCCGACGGGTCGAAACGCGTTGAGGTATTCCAAGGCCTTGTCGATCTCGGGCCCTTCGTAGATACCGGCGCTGTACAGGGCCATTACGCCGGCCGCCGAACGGGGGAACTCGCTGACCTTGCGATCTTGCAGCCGATAGGCGAACCCGCCGTCGGGGTTCCGACATTGTTTGACGTAGTCGATGCAGCGATCGATCGTTTCGTTCGGCACGAACAGCCCGGCATTTCGAGCGGCGCGAAGGGCCATCACCTGGCAGATAGTGACCGAGATATCGGCGTCGGCCCGCCGTGGCTCGTATCGCCATCCTCCTTCGTCGTTCTGCGAGCTTTCGATCAGGTTGACCGCCCGGGCGAGCTTCTCGCGCAGCCCGGGCTTCGGCGACATGCCTTGACACTCGGCCAGGAAGAGCGTGGCGAAGCCATGGCCGTACATCGGACCTCGACTGGCCGTGCCGCGCGACGTGATGAATCCGCTCTGCTGGGAGTGGGCCAGGAGGTAGTCGAGGCATCGATCGACCTCGGCCCCATGCGGCCCGCGGCCGGGTGTGCTGCCACCGGCCATCCACGCGAGGCCGGCCAAGCCGACCACGGCCACGTTACCCTGGTATCCCTGTCGGCCGAAAGAACCGTCCTCCTGCTGCCGGGCAGCCAACCAGCGGAGTCCTTTGTCGAGGGCTTCCTCGGTGGCCGGCGTAATCAGCTTCGCGGCCGAGGTCTCCGTGTCGTCCTCGACGGCAAGAGTGATGCTTGGCGCGACGAGCGCCGCCAACAGCCACCCACACACTCGATTGGCACGAGGTACTAGTTGTTCGGCCACGGGTCGGTCTCCTGTTCACTTAGGCGTCGGAAATAGGCCTCGGTCTGTCTTTGGTACTTCGGCAGGAACTCTTCCGGGGGCGATTGGATCATCTGTTGCCGATCGCGTGGCGGGAGCCGGCCCCAGAGCCGGCGCATGACTTCTTGCATCCGCGCCATGTCGGGCGGCGCGTCGGTGCTCGTGCCGACGGCCGAGGGAGTCGCTTGGCCGCCGCCCGGCTTCGGTTGCCCCGTATCATTGGGCCGGGTGCCTTGGGACGCCTTCTTGTTCGCGGCCGACTGGGCCAGCGACGTTCGTGCCTGTTGAATCAACCGGTCCAACTCGGCGATGATCTCCTGCTGTAGTTGCTGTGTGTCTGTTCCCAAGCGACGTTGCGAGATCAACTCGGCCGATTGGCCCATCTCTTCGGCCGTCTTGGAAAGGGCCAGATGAAGTGATTCAACTTCGACCAACGGTTCGGCCAGGCGCCCGGTGTCCGTCTTCAGCGCACGCTCTTCGTTGGCCAGTCGTTGCAGTTGGGCATTTTGCGCACGCGTCAAACGGGCTTCGGCCTGCTGCAACCGATCGAACTGCTCGGTTCCTTGCAGCACGCGTTGCTGTCGTTGCCGAAGGTCCTTCAGCGCGTCCTCCAAGGCGGCCAATCGCTCGGCGGCCAGACCGTGTTGGGTCTGTTGCTGTTGCCGGGTCAACTGCTCAACGGCTTCGCGCAACGCTTCCCGCGCGTTACCGGCCGCGACCGCGGCACCCGGTTGATCGTTCGCCTCGGCGCAGCGGGTGGCCTGCCCCATTTCTGAACCTGCCCGACCGGTAGCTTCGGCCGCGCGATCGGCCATGAGCTGCTTGAGCCGTCGGGCGACGGCCGCGGCGTCTTCACGGAGTTGTTCTTGCTTCAGACCCAACCGCTGTAGCTCGTTTTCTTGTTGCACGGGATCGAGTTGATCGAACTCTTCGCAAAGGCGTTCCTGATCCCGTTCGAGCCCAGCCAATTCGGCGGCGGCCTGCTGCAGGCGCCGGGCCAGCCGAGCTAGTTCCTGTTGGCGACGGTTCTCCAGAACCGCGAGCACCTCGCGCAGATCGTCGACGACTTGCCCTTGCTCGGCGACGGCCTGACTGATCCGATTCGTCGCAAGCCGCTCGCCCAAGCGACGCATCCGACCGCTGAGGGCCTTCTGCCGGGCGAGTTGCAGGGCTTCCCGGAGGGTGTCGGCCGCCAGGGGGTCGTGTGCTTCGAGCTTCTCGGCCGCTTGTTGCATGCCCTGTTCGGTCCGGTCGAGTCGTCGAGCCAGAGTCAACTGGCGCCGGGCCAGGGCCTCCAAGTCACGGCGATCTTGCGGCGAGAGGTCGCCCAGTTGCTTGGTCAACGTGCGGGGCGCCAGCTCGCGCGTGCGCTCGCGCAAGGCCTCTTGATCCTGAAGCAAGTCGCTGATCTCGCGATGGAATCTCCTGTATCGGTCCCATTGCGATAGCTGTTCGAGCATTCCTTGCAAAGCGGCGATCACCTGATCCTGATGTTGGCCCGTTTCCTTCAGCGAGGCGGCCACGGTCGGATCGGGCGACTGAGACTGCTGCCCGGCCTTGCCGGCGGCCGTCATCTCGCGAGAGATGATCGGCAAGTGCTCGCGCCCCAGCCGGTCCGCCTCCTGCAGTAGAGATTCCATGCGGCGTTGCGTGTCGGGGCTGTCCAGGCGGTTGTTCTTCAGGTCGGCCAAGACGGCCAGGATGTTTCGTCGCAGACCTTCATCGCGGCCGGCCAGTGCCCGTTCGACCTGGCGTTGGCTCAGTTCGGCAGCACGCAGACGATCCACGTCAAGCCGCCCAAGGGTCCCGTTCTCTTTCAAACGGCTTTGCAGGGTCGCGACGTGACGACGGCTTTCGGATTGCATCTTCAACACGCGGGCCAACTCATCGCGAATTCGACCATGCCGGCCGGCAATTCGTCGCTGGAGTTCCTCGGGAGTGATGACGATCAGCCGACGCGACGGGCTCTCGCCCGTTTGCTGGCGATAGTCGCTGACGGTGGCCTGAAGGTCCAGTTGCATTCCCGGCTGAAGCGCCCGGCCCGCCAGATTGCACAGATGCTCGATCTGGCGACTCTGCGGCGAGGCCAGCAGTTCGGCGCCCGGGCGCGGTGCGATGACGTTCGGTCCGCTGTACAGCTCGCGCGTCCAGCCGATCGATTCGGCGGCTTCTTCCGCCATGCTGACGTTTAGGGTGATCTGGCGGATGGCCAGATCATCTTCCGCCGTGATGTGCAGCGGCACGACGGCCTGGGGAGTTGCGTAAACCACCTCGGCCGGCTCGTTGATGGCGATCGTGGGCCGTTTATCCCCGACGGCCCGAATTTCCCAGCGGGGTTCCGTCGTCGTGCTCAGGCCGTGACGGTCGGTCAACTCGAACCAATACGATCCGGACCGTTCGACCAACAACGGAGGATCGCCGGGCGCGGGAACAACGAAACGATGGCCGTCGTCACTCACGCGGCCGTCAACCCGACGAGTTCCGTCCAGACATAGTACGGCGGAGCGCACCGGCTCGGCGGTCCTGGCCGCGATCTCGATCCGAGTGCCGACTAAAGCCCGGATGTTCTTCTCCGTCTCGCGCTTGGGAAAACCGGTGTAAGCAGGCGGGATCAGCCGGATGGAAAGCTGCTCGATCCGAGGCGGAAGGACGACTTCCACCGGGATCGGTCGCATGAACGTGTCGTCGCCGCCTTCGGCCCAATAGGAGAACGGCCGCTGGACGTTCTCGCGTCGGGCGGTCATCGCGTCACCGACAAGCCGCATCAACTCGGTCTCGTCCTTGAGAATGCCGTCCGCGTCCTCGAACCGGTAATGAATCCGCACTTGCGACGGCAACTTGGCCCCATGGCGGTCGATTACCGCCACCTCGAACGATTGTCCCCGGGCAACTCGTTTCACCAGCGGCGGCCGAACTTCCAAGTGATTCCTTCGCGGCCAGGGTATATCGCCGAGAGGATTGGCCAGCCGAGCCACCGCGATCTGTGAAGAGTCCGGATCGAGGATGACCAGTATCGCCGCCAGCAGGCCGACCGACGCGGCCAGGATCACCGCACGTAGCGACGGGCGATAGTTCAACACGCTGGAGAAATCGACCGCTTCGCTTTCGGCCTCGGCCTGCGAGATCACGGTCCGACGCAGGGCGGCCGATCCGGCCAGCGGATCGTCCTCGCTTTGGTCGAGGAACTCCACGGCACTGACCAGTCGATCTCCCAGTTGGGGAAACCGCCGCTTGAGTCGCCGTGCCAAATCGACGTCGCGCAGCCGGACGGTCAAACCCAGGTACAGGAATCGATAGCCGGTCCAGGCCAGCGCCCCCAACACGGCCGCCGAGCAGAGGATCCGGATACCGGGATCCTGAAAACGAATCAAGTAATCGGCCAACCCCAAGACGCCAATCGCGCCCACCACGGCCGCGGTAATCCAGCCCAGTCCGTACAGCAACACAAGCCGTCGCAGACGACGTCGAAGAACGGCCATGCGTTGTTGTAAAGGGTGGGGCATAGTGGATAGTTGTAAGTTGTGAGTTGTAAGTTGTGAGTTGTGAGTGGTTAGTGGATCGGGGGCAGGGCTTTGGGAACACGTTTTCCCTGAAATCCTAACCCCTAGCCCCTTTTTAACTTCGTCATTCGTGCTTCGTCATTTTATTCTATACCATGGCTCCTAACTTGCGGAGGATCCATTCGGCAATCAGCAGCGAGAGGGTTAATAGCAGCAGCGGCCACTTGTTCCATAGCGGCTTCGGCGGTAGCGATTCGACCGGCACCTGACGGCCCGGCGGCAGGTTCCTCCACAGACGGTCGGCCTTCTCGAAGGTGTAGAAGCGTCCTTTCGTCTGCTTGGCCGCGCGACGCAAACTGGTCGCGTCCATGCGAATTTGCTCGAACTCGCCGGGCGGTTCGACGACCGCAAAATCGACGGCCGGAGCCGCCGCGTCGGTCGTCGGCACAGCGACCCAGGCGTGGTACTTGCCCACGGTCAGGTTGTCCAACACGGCCTCGAACGTGCCGCGGCCGGTCGAGATTCGATGCAGCAGGACGCGGCGACTCTTGCGGCCGGGCTGTTGAACCACGACGATCACGCCGTCATCCTCCGCCGGCGCCAACCGCTCGTCGGCAAATTGCACGCGCAGCCGAACGGTGTCGCCCAGGTCGTAGTCGCGACGGTCCGCCGAGAGCGTGGCCGGTTGATCGGTCCCGCCGAGCTTCGAGCGGCTGAGGTAGCGAAGCATTTGGATCCAATAGCGGGCGAAATAGCGATCACCCATGCGACGTCGCCAGCGCCAGGTTTCCTCGGTGGCGTGGAACAGCACCTTGCCCGCCCCGACATACTGAAGGCAAATCACCGGCAGCGGCCGCCCGTCGCCGGCCAAGCGCGTGGGATGCTCCGCCATCACGCGGGCCGCCGGCTTGATGTCTGAGAGTTCCAACAGCCAGTAGACCGGCGGCAGGGTCTCCCAAATCTCGCGATTCTCCGCCGTAGTATCTCCCAGTTGCATGGCCGGATGGGCCAGCCCGCGTGCGGTTGCCTGAATACGAAAACCCTCGGAGAGGACCTGATCCGCGGCCGGCACTTGAACGTTATCGAGTGAAAAGGGCATTACTTCGGCCAAGGGTGTGTCGCGATAGCCCAGGGGCATGTGGCGGGGACCGGCGATCAGCACCAGCGATCCGCCCTTCTCGGAAAGGCTGACGAAGTCGGCCAGGTTTTGCATGATCGGCCGACTCAGCAAGCCGGGATCCACGTCGCCGAGAATGACCACATCGTAAGACAGCAACTCCTCTCGCCGCACGGGAAACACGCGAAGCGCCGAGGGATCCTGTTCCAAGTAACCCTGGTCGGCATCGTGAAGGACGGTCTGCAACTCGATCGTTTCGTCGCGCCGCAGCAAGTTCTCCAGGAAGCGGAATTCATAGCTGGGCGTGCCGCGCACCAACAGCACGCGGATCTTCTCCTTGCGGACTTCGATCACACGCACCAGCCGGTTGTTTTCCGTTTGGGGCTCGTCAGGCTGAGGTTCGACCTCGATTTGGTAAGAAAACTTACCGGCACTACTCGGACGATGCGCTAAGCGGACCAATTGCGACTGCCCGTCCGGCCCGATGGTTGCCTTGGTGGTGGCCAGGACTTCTTCTTCGCCTTCGCGCCGCAGCGTAAGAGTGACCTCCTTGCCGTGCAATCCGGTGCCGGTCAAACGGACATCGAAATGGACCATCTCGCCAAGAAAGACGACCGGATCGACCAGCAAGTCGCTGAGTTTCAGATCTCGCACGGGCTTCTCGCTACCGAGCCCCACGGCAAACAGGGGCACGCCCCGTTGGCGGGCAACCGCGGCGGCTTCTTCCAAGGAAGGTCCTTCGGTGTTGATGCCGTCGGTCAACATGACGATCGCTGCCGGGGTGGTGCCGCGCAATTGATCGAGAATCGCCCGCACGGCCCCACCCAGCCGGCTGGATGGCCCGATCGGTTGCCGCCCCAGGATATCTTGCTGAAGTTCCGCCATGTCGGCCGCAGAGGAGGGCTGTTCGCCGTGAAGGAAGTAGACTCGCAGGCGATAGTCCTCCATCAAGGCCCGAAGCATTGCCGCGTCGTTTTCGACAATCAGGGTCCGGGCGAGATTCCATCGGCTCGGGCTGGCTTCCTTCAAGTCGCTCTGCTCCATGCGGCGCGTGAGGGCCTTTTGTCGCTTGGCGTCGTAATGGTCCACCACGGTCATGCTCTGCGAATCGTCGATCAACAGGGCGACGAACGGCAGACCGGTTCGCTTCAGTCCCAAGGAGAGTTGGGCAATCATCACCAGCACCAGAGCCATCACTGTCAGGCGGAGTCCGGCCAGCAGCATCCGATAGCGTCGCCCTACCGTACCCTGCGGACGGAGGTAGATCCCCACGACAAAGAGCACCGCGAAGACGATCAGACCCAGCGTAGCCCAAGCAGGCCAGGTCCACGTCCATTGTAGATTCCAGAGCGCACCTTCTCCCGGCTGGCTGTCGATTCCCAGCAGTCGACTGATCCAAGTTGGCAGTGTGCCGCTCATCGCTGGTCCGTCCCGTAACGCCAGGCCAAAAACGTCTCCAGAATCAACAAGACCAAAACCACATTCAACAAGGTGACTGGAAGGAGCCCGCCCGAGGCGATTTGAGCGGGAGAACGCTGCACGGCAATCTCCGGCGTCGGGCTGCTCAGCAACACAGCCTCCGGCCACACGTGCTTACGAAAAGTCTCCTCGTCAAGATGTGTCAGATCGCTTTCGATCGGATCGACATTGACCGCGAATTGCCGTGTTTGCGAAATCGGCGGCCCAAAACGGGCCGAATAGATCCCGCTGTGTGGCGTGTCGGCGTAGCGAAACGTGCCATACACGCCGTCTCCTTCAAGACGTAGCGTGCGCGTGCGGCCATCGGGCCTCTGCAGCCAGACAGGAACCTCCAGTGCCGACGTGGCAAGGGAATCCTCCAGCGTTTGCCCGACCAGAACGTTTCGCCGCTTGAGTTGATCGGCAAGGCAATACGCCAGCATCTCCTGGACCAAGGGGACGTAACCCGGCAGTGCCGGCATGTCGGTCCACGAGACGTCGGCCGAGGTGGCCACCAGCACCACGCGTCCCCGGTGGATTGGCTCCTCGACGATCAAGGGATCGCCCTCGGCCGTCTTCAGGACCACCTTGGCCGAGGACTCCTCGGGGATATCGAGCTTGACGTACTTATAGACGGGCGTTCTGGTCAAGCCGGCCCGCTCATGACCGCGAAACTCGCGGATGATCGGATGGTTATACTCCAAGGGATCCAGCAACCCGGCGGAAGACTCGGCAACCGGTCCGATCCGCGCGGGAAGCAGCCGCCGATTCTCGGCCCGGTCGTACAATTCTTCGTTGTACCGCTCGGCCGCTACTTGCCCGCCGAGAAAGAAAACCAGATTGCCTCCTTGCCGAAGATAGGCCGCCAGGAGTTGTGACTCGTCCGATGTGAACTGCCCCACATGGCAAAGGAAGACCGCATCGTACTGCCGCAGGTCCCGTTCCCGCAGGGCGTTTTCGGTTGCCAGTTCCGGCCGCACGGGAAGTCCGTCCGGCGTCGTGTCTTGGGGGGCCAAGGCGTGGACCAGGTAATCGGCCGCCCCATGAAATGGTTTGCCGGAAGGTTGCCCATCGATGCACAAAACGCGAATCTCTTGTCGGATGGGAACGACCAGCCGGCGGCGGTTGTCCACCTCCAGGGCGTCGCCTGCGGCGCGAACCTCGACGGTGTGGTCCCCGGGCACTTCGAAACGACACGAAAAGGGCACGACCTTCTCTTCACCCGGCGCAAGGTCGATCTCCCGTTGGTCGGCAAGACGACCGTCCAGTAGCAACTCGACCGTTTGGCCCGAGTGCCGCCGGACGCTGTAGTTTCTGACCGTGGCTCTTAAGTCGAGCGCGGGACCGATAGTGGCGATCGGCTGCAGCATGCGCAGTGAGGTGACGGCCCGATTATCGGCCTCCGCTTGCCCCACGTCCAGCACCATAATCGAGGCCGCCTGGGCCAGAAGCCGGCACCGTCGCCGCAACTCCTTCAGTGCCGAGGGCCGCAAGTTCGGCTGCCAGCAGGCGCGATCCAGATCGGTGAAGAAATAGACCTCGTGCCGAGTGAGAGCCGAATTCTCCTCCCCTGCCCTTTCGACCAGTCGCTGCACGATCGAAAGCGTGGCCGACAGATCGGCCGTGGTGTGCGACAATTCGAGGCGGTCGATTTCGCCGAGGATCTCTTCCGGTTCAAAAGCCGGAGTACCTACGACCACCTGCGGCGGATGGCCCAGCAAGACCAGCGTCAGCGCATCGCCTTGCCGACTTGCTTCGACGATCCGCCGGGCGGCCTGCTTGGCCCGATCGAAACGGCTGCTGTCGTCCGGCCGATAGGCCATCGAATAGGAGGCGTCGACGACCAGCACCCTGTGGGTCCGATCGGCGGAGACCGCGGCCAGTCCGGCGGGATCCACGTACGGTTCGGCCACGGCCAACACCAAGAGGACGATCAATGCCGTTCGCACGAGCAGCAGCAGCCACTGCTGCAATCGAACGCGTCGCGCCCGGCGTTTGACGGCCGCCAGCAGGAATTCCATGGCCGCGAAACGCATCGGACGGTGTTTGCGCCGATTCCAAAGATGGATCAGCAAGGGCGCAACCGCCAGGACCAACCAGCCGAGCATCGGCAGGTGGGCGATTCCCAAGGCGAGAATGATCGGTGAGACTGACATTAAACTTATATGACTTCAAACATCGGAACCCACTGCGAAAAAAAAACGTCGGGCAAGCCCGACCGCTAAACGATGTGATTGAAAACTACTACTTTCTGGTCGCTAGATAACTTGACAACGCCACTTCCAACGGTTGATCGGTTGGCATTGGCACGTAGTCGATCCGGTGCTCGCGACATCCTTTCTTCAGGCGGTAGACAAAACTCGCAAACTCGTCGAGGTAAGCGTTCCGTAGCGAGCCCGGCTCGATCACCACGTCCGGCCAACCTTCCAGGCCCTGGAAGCGGGTTGTCTGACTGAAGGGAAACTCGCTTTCGGCCGGGTCGAGCACGTGCAATAGGATCACTTCATGCCGGCGGTGACGAAAGTGCTTCAGACCTGTCATGAGCGTCGCAACGTCGTCGAAACAGTCGCTCAACACCACCACAATCCCCCGTCGCTTGAACCGTTCGGCCAGATCGTGGAAGATGGGCCCGGCCGAGGTCTGGCCGCGGGGGACCGACTTATCCAGTACGTGCAAAAGCTGTTTGATGTGCGACGGGTTGCTGCTGGGACGGATTAGCGAACGAATCTCCTCGTCGAACGTCACCAGCCCGATACTGTCTTGTTGCCGCAGAACCAGGTAACCCAAAGCCAACGCCGCCCGCTGCGCGTATTGCAATTTCGACATCGGCGCTTGCTCGCTGCGGTAGTCCATGCTCTCGCTGGTATCCAGCAACAGGTAGCAGGCCAGATTGGTCTCTTCCTCGAACTGCTTCAGGTAATACTTGTCGGTCCGGCCGAAAACCTTCCAATCGAGATAGCGCAAGTCGTCGCCGGGCGCATACTCGCGGTGTTCGGCAAACTCGACCGAGAAGCCGTGGAACGGGCTGCGGTGCACGCCGGCCGTGTACCCTTCCATCATCAGCCGGGCACGAAGCCGCACACCCTCAAGCTGAGTCAGTGTCTTGGGATCTAAATACTTCTGGAAGTTTTCCATCGCCAGTTTCTCGGCTATCCTCGACCGCCACTAGATCGATCAATCGTGAAATCACGTCGTCCGGCTTGATCCCCTCCGCCTCGGCGTTGAAGTTCGTCAGGATCCGATGCCTCAGCACGGGCGCCGCAATGGCCTGGACGTCGTCGCACGTTGCGCAATGACGACCGCCCAGCACGGCACGGGCCTTGGCGCCTAAGACCATATACTGGCTGGCTCGCGGACCGGCGCCCCAGGAGACGTATTCGCGTACAATCGCCGGAGCGCCTTCCTGTTCCGGCCGGGTCAGCCGGGCCAACTTCAACGCGTATCGAATCACATGGTCGGCCACCGGCACTCGGCGAACGGTCTGCTGCAAGGCCAGGATCTGTTCGCCCGAGAGTGTGGCCGTCACCTTGGCCGTCACGTCGGCTGTGGTCTGACGCACGATGTCGAACTCTTCGTCTTCGCTGGGATAATCGACGAATGTGTTGAACATGAAGCGATCCAATTGTGCCTCGGGCAAGGGATACGTCCCCTCCTGCTCGATCGGATTCTGCGTGGCCAGCACGAAGAACGGTTCGCTGAGTCGGTGGCGCGTGCCGCCAACGGTGACCTGATGCTCCTGCATGGCTTCCAGCAGGGCCGCTTGCGTTTTCGGCGGCGTACGGTTGATCTCGTCGGCGAGAATCACGTTGCCGAAAACGGGCCCCTTGAGAAACCGCAACTCGCGGCTGCCCGTCCGCTTGTCTTCCTGGATCACCTCCGTGCCGGTGATGTCCGAGGGCATCAGGTCGGGTGTGAACTGGATCCGCCGAAACTCCAGCGACATGGTCTCGGCCAAGGTGCGAATCATCAGCGTCTTGGCCAAACCGGGTACGCCGACCAGCAGGCAATGACCCCGGGCAAACATGGCGATCAGCAACTCCTCGATCACCTGCTGCTGCCCCACAATCACGCGCGCGAGTTGCTCGGTTATCGTCTGGTAGGTCTCGTACAGTCTTTCGGCGGCCTGAACGTCGTCTTCGTGTAACATCGGTCCTCGTTCACTTTCTCGGTTGGAGTGCAGAAAGGGAAGGTTTTCGCTCGTCGTGCTTGCCGTACGGGGCGATGGCCACCAACTCGGTCTCGCCGGCCACCAGCAAATGCCCGCCGGCTATCAATAGGTTGCCGCCGGAGAGGCCCAGCGACAGCAGGCTGACCACCCGCCGCGGCTCGGGACGGTCGCAATCAAAGACAAACAGCTTGTTCAGGGTCGGCCAAAGGATGGTCGAGCCGGCCAGGATGCCTCGCCCGTAGCCGGTCGGCTCGTGGCTCTGCGGCCAAACGTGCTGGATCTTGCCGGCCGCCTCACCATGAAGCCCGATCCAATAGAGCCGCCGCCCGGACGCGATCAGATGCTCGTCGGTCGTACCCAACAGATGGAGCACGTCTTCCACCTGACTGCCGGTCTGCCAAAGAATCTGCCCCGTGCCGGTGTCCATCGCGAAGATCCGCGGACTGTCGGCCGGAGCGACCAGCAGCCGGTTGCCGTCGAGCAGGCAAGGAGTCAATTCACGGCGGTCACTCGTCGCTGGCGAATCGACCCTCGGATAAAGGCTGACCCACTGAAGCCGCCCGTCGTGTTTCGAAAGCGAGGCCACGGCCCCCAGGTTCGTGTTGAAGTAAAGCGTATCCCCCCGCAACGAGAGCAGGTTGTGCGTTCGCTCGTAGGGCGACCCATCGGCCGTAGTGTCCGATCCGCAGACGAATTGCCGCCAGCGTCGTCGGCCGGTGCGGACTTCGAAACACTCGACATGGGCTTCCCGCCGCACACCCAGCCGCCGCGTGGCCACGTAGACGCCGTCGTCGTCGACCAACGGGCAGCCGTCGAAAGCCCAGCCGTCGTCCGGTTCGATTTTCCATATCAATCGGCCTTCGGTCGCCAGATCGATCGCCACGATCGCGCCCGGTTGCCGGTCGCGCAGCTCGTCTTGCGGCCGGCTCGTGAGGTCGCTGCCCATCCAGGCCAACAAGAGGCCCTGTCGCTCGGTCAACGTGCAGTGAGAGATCCCCCGCGTGTCGGCCGGATCGATACGTTGGGGCAACTCCGATCGATAGATCAGCCCCTCGCCCTCACCCCAAGCCGGCTTGCCCGTGACGGCGTCGATGGCCATGATCCGACGCCGGTCGTGTACCAACACCCGATTGTCGACCGTAATTGGATGAAACCTTGCCGGCAGCACGCGAAGGTCCGAGACGGGCCCTTCGATCAATGGGACCCGCCATGCGATGGCCCCGATGTCGATCAGCTTCGGCGCGATCCGGTTGCGCGTCGGCGAGCCGGCGAACGTGGGCCAGTCGCCGCCCGGCTTCGGGCGGCTCCATGCGGCACTCTCCCGCAACAGCGAGCCGAGCTTCTCGGCATAGTCGACTTCCCCGCCGGCCATCTGCCCTCGCGCGTCGGGGTGCAGCCGCTTGAACTGGGCCAACTCGTCACCTGCCCGATCCGTGGCGCCTTGGAGGATCGACGTCAACACCAACCGCGCGCGGACCGCGGCCAACTCCAGCGACGTGTCGGGATAGCCGGGCCAGGTTCGCGGGCTGTCCGGCGATGCAGTGATCGGCAAGATGCGTTCCCAATACCATCGGGCCGACGCGAAGTCGCCCGACTCCAGGGCCAGCTCGCCCAAGGCCATCAGGGCGTCGTCTCCCCAGCTACTGACAAACGCCTCGCGAACGATCTGGTCCAACAGCTTGCGGTCCCGCCCGGCGACGGCCTGTTCGTACCAGGTTTTGGCCACCGGATCGACCCGACGACGATACAATTGCAGTGCCTCGCCCGGCATGGCCGCCAACTGAAGGTGGGCATATTGGCGAAGACTCACGTAGCGTCGGTCCGCCACTTTGACCAGTTTCCCACCCGACTCCTCCATCACACCGCGGAGCGTCTCGATCGCCTCGTCCCATTGTCCATCGTCCAGATAGGCCCCGAACCGCTGCAACTGGGCCATGGCCGCCGTATCGGCCGTATCGAGCTGCACCGAATCGACACCCTGCCCCCAAACGGCCGCCGGGCCGCCGATCGCCAGGCAAGCCAAAAACCACCCGATTGTCCAAAAACGGTCTGCCACGCCAAATCCTCAAAAAAAGGGCCTTCCCGCCGGAGTCTATTCGTCCCGCTCGGGCCGGAGTATTCCGTCGCTAAGTATAGGCGAGAACCCGATTTGGGGAAAGAGAGGCTGTTCAGCAAGTCACGCGCAGAGAAGCTGCGAAATCCCTGACGGCACTCTCCGAACAGGTAAACTCGCTCGGTCGGAGATTCCGATCTTGGTTTTAGCGAAGGCAATGACTGATTGGACGACCTAGAAACAAACTTGCAGGAGAAACTGTCGTTATCGGATGTGCGTACAGTATCCCGAGCGGATAGCGGCTAGCCACAGCAGGGGGCATGTGCCCACGAGGCCGCGCTGCGTGGCTGTGCGAGATAGAGTGCATTTGGTGCAAGGAAGAGCACGCCTGGCGTAAAACCCCTGCTAGAAAATCTCGCAAGAGCTGCCATAATGGTAGTAGATGACGGCTTCGTCAGAATGGCAAAGATGAACCCGTTTATTGAAGTAGCGGAGGTCCCGCGAATGGAAGATAATTGACATCATGCTTAAGAACTTAATCGCATCTGAAGATATCCCTTCACCTCAACTGATCAGCGATATGCGTACGCTGTGCAGCTTGAGCGCGGAAGAGTTGCGCGGGATCGCGGAGGCGTTTGAATCCATACCTGATACGGAATCACAAGGCTCCTTCAGGGAAGCCCTGTTCTCCAAGATCAGGCCACTCGAAATAGACAGCGAGAAGCTGAGTTCGTCAATTGGGGTCACCCTGTTCCTGTGGGATCAATGGGGAAGTCTCGGCCTGACAAAGGAACAAGTGCTTGCCGATTTCAAGAGCCTGAACCTGTCAAAGGACCAGCTAACAAACCTCAAGCCGCTACTCGATGCTTTGCAATTGAAACTGGGGGCGTTACTCAGACGACGAGCTGAAGCTGGAGTTCTGGATACGGGTACTCCGCAAATCGACTCCGCTCACACGGTTATTGATGCCCGCGCGATTTTCAAGTCTTCGACGTACGACGAAGACCGGGGAGAAAAACAAGCGTACTTTGAATTTGACAGGTTTATTCCGATTGCGATCCTTGAGATTGTCTCCGAATTGAATGATGACAAATCGACTCAAGCTTATCTCTTAACTGAATCCACGCTTGAACAGTTGTGCGGCATACTTGATAGAACAAGAAAGCGGCTGAAGATTCTCAACGCACAACTCCCTACTCCCAGCGACCAAGGCGGAGATGACTATGCCGATTGAAGAAGTTACCAACATTGGCAAGGTACGTTCGATTGGGGAGGGACTCCCAGCAGCGAAATACCAACGATTCTGCGACGCTTTTCCCTTTTCTTCTGAACGGATGCCAACGTCGCGAATCGGTAGGCAACGAGAGTCTTCCTATTATGTTATGACGTACGATGAAGAAAACGTCGCATACGTGATCTCGCGGGCTCTCCCGCAAGTGCCAGGAAAGACAACCAGGATCGGACCAAGCGTCAGCTATGCATACTTTCTTCTTCCTTATGACAAGCTGCAATTGAAACCATTTTCTGCTTCGGATGCGAGTGATCAGCGACTGGACCTGGAAGTCGGCTCACGAATCTCTCACGGTGACATGGACATTGACCACATTCGTGGTCTGCTCGGGCCATTCGAACAAGAGGAAACATGGACTGCTGAAAAGGATTCTCGCCGCTGCCAGCTCATCGACAAGCAAATACAAGGTACACTTTCGGCCACAGAGCAGCGAGAATTCAGCAAGCTTCAGGAAGAAGCACTCGAACACTTCGACCGCGTAGCACCGCCGCCGATCGCCGGGGCTCGGAAACTGCACGCCAAACTCATCAAGAAGAAACAGCAATAACGACCAGACGAGCAAGGCGTAGTTCAGCATGGGCGCTTTCGACTATCCATCCACAGCCATCTCGCGCCGACATGGTCCGCAAGGATACGCTGCCTACCCAAGCTATCGCCCCTGGCTTCGTGACGAGTTCACGTTCCGATGCGTCTACTGCCTCAAACGAGAGCAATGGGGCTCGCTCACTGGGGATTTCGACCTCGATCACTTTCAACCGCAGTCAACGACTCCCGAACGAAGTACTGACTACGACAACTTGGTCTATTCTTGCCATTCGTGCAATTTACGCAAGAAGAACGATGATGTGCCTGATCCGTGCGAATGCCTCACGACTACTCAGGTGCGTGTTAATCATGTTGACGGGTCACTCGAAGGTCAATCTGATGAGGCGACGAAGGTGATACTTATCCTCGGCCTGAACTCCGAGAAATACAAGCACTTTAGGCTTATTTGGATACGCATTGTCGACCTCGCAAGAACGGAAAACGATCTTTATTCTCGCCTCATGGGTTTTCCCGACGATCTCCCAGATCTTTCTAGGCTTATCCCGCCTGGAAAAAACTCACGGTCTGGTGGCGTGGACCAAAGCTACTACGCCAGACGTCAAAGTGGAGAGCTTCCAGCGACCTATTAGAACATCCATATTGAAGAGCATTCCAAGCTCTGGCGTTTCATAGGATCATCGCCGTTTCCGGAGCCCGCGGGCCAGTATTGCCGGGGCGGAATGTAAACGGGACAGCGATGATTGACCACTAGCATGGACCGTCTTGCCCGCGTTTTCCGCCAATCTGGGCCGCCGCGTCCCGCGGCGGCCCAGATTGGCGAACGGTGTTGTTCGGGCTCGCCGGTTAGTGGCCAATCATCGTTCCACCGGGACAAGCCCGGTGGTGACGGACGAAGGAAAACGGCGGGCGGGCCCGACCGCTAGACGGTAGTGTTCTAACCACTATCGGCGAAGTGTCAGTACATTTTGAACAGTTAGGTGTCAGTACATGTTGAACACTTTAGGGTTCTCGGCTGGGCTGTCGCAACGGAAGGAGGGCGTAGCCCGACTGGAGTTGCGACAGCCCAGC
>SDBV01002316.1_pt1 | contig 28467 bp, 13 predicted proteins | sample 2277081 | NCBI WGS metagenome assembly SDBV01 (sample SAMN10402039, study PRJNA504765) | marine sediment metagenome | isolation source: marine sediment core GS10_PC15, 223 cmbsf | place: Arctic Ocean: Southern Knipovich Ridge | collected 2010
CGATACAGTCCAGACGGAAAAGGAGATCATGGCCGATTACGAGCGGCTGCTGGCCCGCTACCACGACGACTCACCGGGGGCCATGGTGCGGCTGGCACTGGCGCCCTGTTCGCCCTTCTCGGTAACCCCGGAGCTCATGCGCCACACCGCCCGGTTCGCCCGGGCCAACGGCTTGATGATGCACACCCACCTGGCGGAGACGCTGGATGAGGAGCGCTTCTGCCTGCGCGCATTCGGGCAGCGGCCGCTGGACTTCGTGGACGGGCTGGGCTGGCTGGCCGATAACACCTGGTTCGCCCACGCGGTGCACCTGAACGCCGACGAGATCACCCGCCTGGGGGCCGCCGGTGTGGGGGTCTCACACTGTCCCAGCTCCAATCTGCGCCTGGGTTCGGGGATCGCCCCCGTCAAGGAGCTGCTGGAGGCCGGCGTGGCCGTCAGCCTGGCAGTGGACGGCTCAGCCTCCAACGATTCCAGCAATATTTTGTTGGAGACTCGCAACGCCATGTTACTTTCCCGGCTGCGGGAGGAGCAGCATTGGCTGACGGCCCGGGATACCCTCTGGATGGCCACCCGGGGCGGCGCCCGGGCCCTGGGTCGCGATGATATCGGCCAATTGATCCCCGGGAAACGCGCCGATCTGGCCCTGTTTTCGGTGGAGGGAGTGGAATACGCCGGCGGCCTGGCCGATCCCTTGGCAGCCCTGGTATTCAACGTGCGCCAGTCGCCGGTGGACTACCTGGTGGTTGACGGGCAGGTGCGCATCCGGGCGGGGGCTACCGGGATCGACGAATACAAGCTGGTGGACCGGCATAACGCCATCGCCGCCGAAATGCTGGACCGGGCCGCCCGGCAGACGGGCATCGATTACCGGCAACATGAGGACCCGGCTACCGGTGATACAGGCACTAAGGGGTCGAACTAGCCGTGTGGACCGGCATCAAGGATTTCCAGAACCCCGTTACCCTGGCTGATGCCTGGCAGGCAGCCCGGGCATCGGGAGCCGCCTATATCGCCGGGGGTACCTACCTGGTTGCCGAACGGCTCCCGGACGTAGATACTCTCATAAATATCAGGCCGCTGCTGGCGGCAAAGATCAGCGGGGCTGATCAGGCCTGGGAGCTGGGCGCCGGTGTGACCTTGCAGGAGCTGGCGGCGGATGGCACCGCAGAGCTGGGCGAGCTGGCCCTGGCGGCCGGATATTCCTGTGTCTCCCAAAATATCCGTAACCAACGCACCTTGGGGGGAGAGGTGGCCCGCGGCCGGACCGATTCCGACCTGCTGGTACTGCTATACGCCCTTAAGGCCCGGCTGATGCCGGCTACTCCAGATGATGTGGAGGGGTCGCTGGATAGCCGGGATGATGGTGACCTGATCGGCGCCATAAAGATCGAGCGGGAGGCGCTGGCCAAGGCGGCGGTGGAACGGTTCGCCCTGTTGCCCTCGGCCCGGCCGTTCGTGGTGGTGGCCGGGGCCTGCCGGGGTGATCAATTGAACCTGGCGGCAGGTGGCTCTACCGAGCGGATTACTTCAGCCCAGCTGGCGATCGACCGGCTGGACACTCAGGCGGTGGCGACCGTGGCGGAGGCCCTGGCCGAGCCGTTTAGCGCCGATCAATACGGCTCCCGGGAGTACAAACAGGCCCTGATCGGGACCGCTATCCGGCGGATCGGGGCGCGCCTATGCTGAAGTTCAGCCTCAACGGCCGCCCAGTCGAAGCCGACCTGCCCCCCGGCCTGACCTTGCTGGAATACCTCCGTGACCGGCGGCTTTACAGCCTGAAACACGGCTGCGACCAGGGCGAATGCGGCGCCTGCGCGGTGCTGGTGGACGGCCGGGCCCATAACGCCTGCCTGCTGCTGATGCCCATGCTGGCCGGTAGGGCAGTGGAAACCCTGGAAGGCTTGACCGCCAGCGGTGAGGCCCTGGAAGTCCAGGAGCGCTTCATCACTGCGGGGGCCATCCAGTGCGGCTACTGCACGCCGGGGATGATCATATCACTGGTGGCCTTACTCCGGGAAAAACAAGTCCCGTCGGTAGTGGAGATCCGCACCGTACTGGCGGGTAACCTGTGCCGCTGCACCGGCTACGTGAAACCGGTGGACGCCGCCCGCGCGTTGGTGGGGGAGCAATGAAAGCAGACTTGAAATACGTTGGCCGCACGACTCCCCGGGTGGACGGCCCGGCCCTGGCCCGGGGCAAGCCGGTATTCGCCGATGATATCCACCTGCCGGACCTGTTGCACCTGAAAGTATTGCGCAGTCCCCACGCCCACGCCCGGATTAAACGAATCGACCCCGGGCTGGCCCTGGCGATGGAGGGCGTGGTGGCGGTCCTGACCCACCAGGATTTCCCGCCGCGCTACTATACCACCGCCGGGCAGGGCTATCCCGAGCCTTCACCGCGCGATACGCTGGTGTTGGGTGACCGGGTGCGCCACGTGGGTGACCGGGTGGCCGTGGTGGCCGCCGAGGCACCCGACATTGCCGTCGCCGCCCTGGAGGCTGTGAAGGTGGAGTATGAACTGCTGCCGGCGGTCTTCGATCCCCGGGAGGCGTTGACGAGCAAAGTCGTCATCCATCCCGAGGACGGTCCCAGCGGGATCCACGACGCCGATCACAATATAGCCGCCCAGCTCGAGGCTCAGGTGGGGGACGTGGAGCAAGCGCTCAGCCGGGCGGCGCACGTTTTCGAGGGACGCTACAAAACCCCTTACGTCCAACAGGCCCACCTGGAGCCGCATATCACCCTCACCTGGCTGGACGAGAACGACCGGGTGGTGATCCGCACCGCCACCCAGGTGCCGTTCCACGTGCGGCGGATTGTGGCGGAGGTGCTGGACATCCCCCTGTCACGCATTCGGGTCATCAAGCCGCGCATCGGCGGCGGCTTCGGGGGTAAGCAGGAGATCCTGACCGAGGAACTTTGTGTCGCCGTCACCTTGAGAACCGGCCGGCCGGCCCGATTGGAGCTCACCCGGGAGGAGGAATTTTATGCCACCAGGTCCAGGCATCCTCAAATAATTGACCTGCGGCTGGGGCTGAGGGAAGATTATCATTTCAGCGCCCTGGACCTCACTATACTGGAAAATTGCGGGGCCTACGGACCGCACGCCCTGACCGTGATGTCGGTGACCGCCCTGCGCACCCTTTCCTTATATCGCGTGCCCCATGTGCGAACCCGGGCCCGGGCGGTGTACACCAACCTGCCGGTAGCCGGCGCTTACCGGGGCTATGGTGCCCCGCAGGGCTGTTTCGCCCTGGAGGTGCTGTTGGATGAGGCCGCCACCGAGTTAGGCTTAGACCCCTTGGAGCTACGCCGGCGCAACCTGCTGGAGGAAGGAGACACCGTACCGATTGCCACTTCCCTTGGGGAGGGGCGCGAGGGCCATCCCATGACCATTCGCTCCACCGGTTTCCGCCGCTGCCTGGACGAGGGAGCGAAACTGATTGGCTGGGCGGACCGCCCTACCAAGCCGGAGGGTACCCTGCGCCGGGGGATGGGGATGGCGGCGGCCACCATGGGTTCGGGCATCGCCGGCATCGATATGGCTTCGGCCTTCATTAAAATGAACGAGGATGGCAGCTTTAATCTTTTAGTGGGAGCCACCGATCTGGGCACCGGCTCCGATACCGCCTTGGCCCAGATTGCCGCTGAAGTGCTGACAGTCCCGGTGGAGCGGATCCTGGTCTACTCTTCCGACACCGATTTTACCCCCTTCGATACCGGCGCCTATGCCTCCAGCACCACCTACATTTCCGGCGGGGCGGTGCTGCGGGCGGCCCAGGACGTCAGGCGGCAGATATTGGAGCAGGGGAAGTCATTACTTGGTGTGACCGACGCCTCGATCGATAACGGTCAAGTGGTGGCGGCGGGTGGCCGGAGCATTTCCTACGGGGAAATCTGCACCCGAACTTTCTACACCGATCAGCAGCAGCAGATCATGGCCAGCGCCTCGCACTGCAGCTACGACTCACCGCCGCCCTATAACGCCACCTTCGCCGAGGTCACCGTCGACACCGACAGCGGCCTGGTGCGGGTGGAGCGGATCGTTTCAGTGACCGACGCCGGGCAGTTGATCAATCCCCAGATGGCGGAGGGCCAGGTCGAGGGGGCCATACCGCAAGCCCTGGGGATGTGCCTCAGTGAACAGATGATCTTCGATGAACACGGGGCGCCGGTGAACACCGATTTCAACGGCTATCACATTTATACGGCCGTTGACATGCCCGAGCTTATAATCCGGTTTGTGGAGAGCCACGAGCCCACCGGTCCGTTCGGGGCCAAGGCCACCGCTGAGATCCCGATCAACGCCCCGGCCCCGGCGGTAGTCAACGCTATTTATAACGCCTGCGGCGTGCGGCTGAGGGAGCTGCCGGTTACCCCAGAGAAGGTGTTCCGCGGACTGCGTGGGGAGTAAAAGTTGCCGCCGGATGCGGCCGGGGATAATTAACCAACTCGCCGAACGCCCCGTCGACGTACTCGCCGACAGGGTGTCTGCGGAAGTGGATTATTTTACAGGTATGGGCGTAGCGGCTCGGACCGTGACCGGTGCTGTAGACGGCACAGGGCTTTTTCTTTGATCTGCCGCACCCGCTCGCGGGTTAAGTTGAATTCCTCACCGATCTCATTGAGTGTCAGGGCGTATTCCTGGTCGATACCGAAATACATCTTGAGCACATCGCGTTCCCGGTCCTTGAGGCTTTCCAAGGCGATTTTGATATCCTCCCTGAGCGAGAACTCACCCATGCCATCGTCGGGTTCCGGGGCGTCGTGGTCGGGGATGATATTCATCAGCGAATTGGATTCCGAGTCGGAAAAGGGCATGTCCAGCGACTGATGGCGCTGGCGGAATTGTAGGGTGTTGGCCACTTCGTGGGGTTGTTTGTCCACGTGGCGAGCGATTTCCTCCACCAACGGCTGGCGTTCCAGCTGCTGTTCCAGTGCCTCTGCGGCCCGCGCCACCTTGGTGATGTCACCCTGCCGGTTGAGCGGCACCCGGATCATGCGCGAGTGCTCGGATAGCGATTGGAGAATGGCCTGGCGGACCCACCACACGGCGTAGGAAATAAATTTAAATCCGCGGGTTTCGTCGAAACGCTCGGCGGCCTTGATCAGTCCCAGGTTACCCTCGCTGATCAGGTCTTCCAGCGGGCGCCCCTGCCCCTGGAATTTCTTGGCGACACTGACCACGAAGCGCAGATTGGAGACAATCAACTCTTCTCCGGCGCGCCGGTCACCCTTTTTGATGCGCTGGGTGAGTTCGATCTCTTTTCTGGGGTCCAGCGGCTCGAATTTGCTGATTTCAGCCAGGTAGTTGCCTAGTGCTCTGTTGGATTCGCTGCTCATATCAGATTAAGATTCCAATGCGTAACAGTTGAAAAAACACCATAACTTAGCACAGAGTTTACGAAATTATTTACCCATTTTCAATCAATATAAAGAAAAATATTTTAAGCCGGTCTTATACCGGAACCGGCGCAGACCGCCCGCCGCTGGTCCGTTGGCCCGGCCGATGGCGGGGTTGGCGCAACCGGTGATGGTTCTTTTGACTTGTTTCGGCTCAGGGCAAACAGTTATTTTGGGCCGGTAGACCAACCCGGTAACGATGTCTCAACGCAAAACCCAACAACACGCCGTTCTACTGCACGGCCTGGCCCGCTCCAATCTCTCCATGCGGCGTCTGGCGACCAAACTGCGCGCTCGCAACTACCGGGTCCATAACCTGAACTATCCCTCCACTGCCCATACCATCGAGGTGCTGGCTGACCAGATGCTCCATAAAATAGTAGGACCGCTGATCGAGGAACAGGGGCCGCTGATTCACTTCGTCAGCCACTCCATTGGTGGCATAATAATCCGTTACTACCTGAAGCACCATAAAGTTCCAAACCTGGGCCGGGTGGTGATGCTGTCACCCCCCAACCAGGGTAGCGAACTGGCGGATACTTTTCGGGACAGTTTTTATCAGACCTTATCCGGGCCGGCGGTCGGGCAACTGGGTACCGGACCGGACAGCGTGCCCCTGAACCTGGGACCGGTGGACTTTGAAGTAGGGGTGATCACGGGTAACCGGTCCATCAATCCGCTCGGCTCCCGGTTAATCGCGGGGCCCAGTGATGGTACCGTGGCGGTGGAACGGGCCAAGGTGGCTGGGATGTCCGATTTCCTGGTGCTGCCCCACAGTCACACCTTCATTATGTTGCGCAAGGGAGTAGTCGATCAAGTAATCCATTTCCTGGAGCAGGGCCGGTTTGAACGCCGGGCCTGACAAGAGGCTTGGCCGAGCGGGCGGCTGGGGGACCTGGGAAGCTGTCCAAAACAGCCGGATACCGAGGATAGCCTAATATGAATGATGGTGTTACCCTGCCACTGTGGCTGCTGCTGCTGGGGGGGCTTTTCGCTGCCTGGGCCCTGCTGGACCGCCTGCTGATCCCTAGTGTGCGCTGGTTTTTTCGTCGCCGGCTCAATATCGTGATCGATGAGGTCAATAAGCGCCTGGACCTGCAGATTCCGGCCTTCAAGCTTACCCGCCGGCGGATATTGATCGATCAACTGACTTACGATCCCCAAGTCCTGGAGGCGGTGGAACAATATTGCCGGGAGCACCAGGCGCCCTCCCAGTTGGCCATGGAGAAGGTAGGGCGCTATGCCCGCGAGATCGTCCCTTCGTTCAATGCCTACCTGTACTTCAGTTTTGGCAGCTGGCTGGCCCGCTCGGTGGTGCGTCTGCTTTACCGGGTGCGGATGGGCTATACCGATGAGGCGGGTTTGTCCCAAGTTGATCCCAACTCCAGCGTGGTGTTTGTAATGAATCACCGCAGCAACATGGACTACATCCTGGTGGCCTACATGGCCCTCAATAAGGCGGCCTTGAGTTACGCGGTGGGGGAGTGGGCCCGGGTCTGGCCGGTGCAGCAGCTGGTTCGGGCCCTGGGAGGCTATTTCGTGCGGCGCAACTCCGGCAACCTTCTCTATCGCCGGGTGTTGGCGCGCTACGTGCAAATGGCCACTGAAGGCGGCGTAGTGCAAGCGGTATTTCCCGAAGGTGGGCTCAGCCGCGACGGCAAGTTGCGCAAACCCAAGATCGGACTGCTGGATTACATGCTGCGGTCATTCGACCCGGGAGGCAGGCGGGACCTGGTGTTCATCCCGGTAGCCGTCAACTACGACCGGGTGCTGGAAGATCGCACCCTGTTGCTCAAGACCAACCCGAAAGGAAACCGGCCACCGAAATGGAAAGCTATTAAAACTACACTACGGTTTATTGTGCACAACCTTCGGCTGATGTTGCGGGGCGGCTGGTACCGCTTCGGCTACGCCGCCGTGAATTTCGGTTCGCCCATCTCCATGCGTGAATATGTCCGGGAGCGAGGGGTCAGTTTTCGCAGCCTGGATCGCGCCGAGCGCATTGACCGGATCCAACAGTTCGCCGCCCGACTGATGGACGATATCGGCAGGATCATTCCGGTGCTGCCGGTATCGTTGGTGGCCTGTATCTTCTCCCGGGAACCGGATACTGTCCTCTCGCACCTGGACCTGAAGACCCGCTTTCATCGTCTGGTGGAGCAACTTGTCCAGCGGGGGGCGCAAGTCTACCTTCCGCGCGATGACCGTGGCTATGCCCTCCAGGTAGGATTGCGCATGCTGACCCTCCGTCACCTGGTCAGCGAGGAGGATAGTCTATATCGGCTGGTGCCGGGGGAGGATGAGATCGTGGGCTACTACGCCCAAGCCGTCAGCCACCTGCTGGAGCCGTTGGATGAGCGTTAACTGGTAGGATCTGACGGCGCTACATTCTGTTCTAGGGCCAGATACTTAAGGAAGGCCGATCCTCCTTACTCTATATCGGCGGGGTTCAACCCCGGGTCCAGTGTGACGGTGGGCAGTTATTCTCGAAGAAAAAAAAAAATAAATTCCCACCCCCCTCTCCTATTTGTTAATATCCATATATTCGAAACTAATCTCCCATAAGGGGTATATTAAGTTTTTGATACAGTCGTAACCTTGGAGGTGTATAGTGAGGTGCAAGGTATTTTCAGTAGGTTTAGCTATCAGCCTGATTTTTGTTGGGCAAGTAATTGGTCAGGAACATCGAGTAACCGGGGAGGTGATTTCCGGGGAGACCAGGGCTCCGCTGCTGGGAGTTAATATTGCCGTACAGAATACAACCTTAGGGACCACTACCGATCTCTATGGGGAGTATGTGCTGGAGGGTGTTTCACCTCAAGATGTATTAACATTCACGTATATCGGTCACCAGGTTGAGGAAGTCGCCATCGATGGCCGTGAGGTGATTGACCTCGTAATGACACCCCAGGCTATTTCCGGGGAAGATGTGGTGGTGATTGGGTATGGTACCCAGCAACGCAGAGATATTACCAGCTCCATCTTCTCTTTAAAGGCGGGGAGTTTCACCCAAGGTAACAACACCGATCTGCAGACAATGCTTCAGGGCCGGGTGCCGGGCGTGGTTATCACTGGGAGTAGTGGTGACTTAGGAGCCGAGCCCCTGATCCGTATCCGGGGAGGTACATCCATATCGGCTTCAAACGGACCGTTGATTGTGATTGATGGAGTACCCATTGATAATAGTTCAGCGACTCCCAGCGGAGATGTCGGGGGGGATCTGTTTGTCACCGGTGGTAACCGGGATAATGCTCTGAGCATGGTGAACCCGCAAGATATCGCCTCTATTGACATCTTAAGAGACGCTTCCGCGGCCGCCATTTATGGCGCTCGGGGTGGGAACGGCGTTATTCTATTAACTACGAAGAAAGGGAAAGTCGGAGCCGGCAGTGCTCTGACTTACAATACCTATACCAGCTATGCGACCCAGGCCAAAAAATTAGATTTATTGTCGGCCAGCGAATACAAGGCTTATGCGAAGGAGCTTGGACTCGCTACAGGGGATAGCTCGGTATTTGCCGCCGATAAATTTGGAGAATACGACACGGACTGGCAGGATGAGATTGTCAGGACGGGGCGTACTACCAGCCATGATGTTGCCTTCAGTGCCGGCACCGCTCTCACCCAGTATCGAGTTTCAATGAATTATCTGGATGAGCAGGGCATTGTGTTGGGCTCCGAACGGCAGCGGATTACAGCCCGCTTGAATGTCAACCATAAAATGCTCGATGAAAAATTGCGATTGGCAGTGCGCCTTAACCCCAGCTACATCGAGCAAGCTAATCTTCCGTATCAGCAATCGGGTGGCTACCAGGGTGGCGTGTTTACAAACGTGTTCAAGATGAATCCCACCCGCGCGGTGCATGATACCAGTGAGTCTGGGTATTATGAGCGTGCAGGGAGCACGACTTACCGGAATCCGGTGGCCCTGGCCGATCTAGTCGATGATAACACCGAGAGCTTGCGCATCTTTGCCAATGCAACCGCAGACTATGAGTTCCTGCCGGGATTAAGCGCCAAGGTAAACCTGGGATTGGATCGGACCAACGCCACCCGGTACATATATCAACCCAGTACGTTACCCTATGCGGCAGCCCTTGGCGGGAGAGCTGATATTAGAGAAAATCAAAATCAATCTGTGCTGTTTGAGTCGACGCTGAATTATAAAACGGATATCGGCGACTCGAAACTTGAGACCTGGGCCGGCTATACCTATCAGGAGTTCGAGCTTCAGAGGTTTTACGTAGCTGCTCAAAACTTTGTCGTCGATACTTGGAAATATAATCGCCTCCAGGGGGCATCCGATTTTTCAATTCGACCCGAGTCATTAAAGGAAGATAACCGACTGATTTCCTTCCTCGGACGCGCCAATGTCACCGTTGGTGATAGGATACTGGCCAGCGCCGCCCTGCGGCGCGAAGGGTCTTCCCGCTTCGGGGCCGATACTAAATGGGGTATTTTCCCCTCTGCGTCTGCCGGATTCCGGGTCACTGATGACTTGAAAGTCAGAGCAAGTTGGGGTGTCACCGGAAACCAGGACATCGGGAATTACCGCTCATTGGTTTTCCTGGGCTCGGGAGACAATGCCGTTATCGGGGGCGAGGCAGTGACGGGTGTGGGCGCGACGCAGCTGGCCAATCCCGATCTGAAATGGGAGGAAACCACCCAGTTGAATCTGGGGCTGGACTTCAATTTATACCGGGACCGACTCTCAGGTTCCGTCGATGTGTATAGCAAAAAGACCGAGGATCTGTTGCTTGAGCTTACCCTGCCGCAGCCGGCAGTGGCCCCCACTGGACTGTTTAATGTGGGGACGGTAGAAAACAAAGGGTTTGAGCTGATGCTGAATACGGTGAATGTCTCCACCCCGGATTTCTTCTGGCGGACCAGCTTCAATCTTGCTGTCAACAGGAATGAACTGACCACCTTGGGTGTGGCAACGGCTGAGATTTTCACCGGTAGGGTCAGTGGAGCCGGGTTATCCGGTGTGGAGGCCCAGATTTTCAGGCCCGGTGAACCAGTAGGAACATTCTACGGCTTTCATTTCGAAGGATTTGATGAGGCCACAGGAGAAGAAATACTCACCAATGGCGTCTGGGATAAAGGCGAAACATTCACCGATAAGAATAATAACGGTGTCTGGGATGTTGCCGAAGTATTATTAACGGATTACAATAGTAACGGTGCCTGGGACGACGACGAAGAATACACCGATAGAGATGGTAACGGTGTCTGGGATCAAGGCGAAGACTTCGTGGACACCGTAGATCCCGATAATACCAGTAGCTTGGATAACGGTGTATACGATCTAGGCGAAGAGTTCACCGATACCAATGGTAACGGTGTCTGGGATGGCGATCCATTAAAGGACACCAATGAAAACGGTGTCTGGGACGCCGCCGATACATTCACAGATAAGGATGGTAACGGTGTCTGGGACAAAGCCGAAGCGCTTGACGAAAGGCGGATTATAGGCAATGCTCAACCCGACTTTACCTGGGGCCTCTCGAATTCCATAACTTATAAGAACCTGGACTTCAGTTTCGCTATCCAGGGTGTGCAGGGAGTGGATATTTTTAACAATACCGCCCTGGAATACCAGCGGCCTTCTAACGTCACCAATGGCATTAATCTCCTGTCAGGGGCGTTGGATGATGTGGATGACGGAATGGGCTATCTGGCGGCGGTTGCCTTCTCGGATCGGTTCATTGAAGACGGATCGTTCATCCGGCTGCAGAATATTACCCTTGGATACACCATTAACACAGATCGGTTCAATAAATTGCGGCTCTACGTGAGTGCCGATAACCTGTTTGTGCTGACCAGCTACTCGGGGTATGATCCGGAAGTCAACACCTTTGCATCGGGAAGGGTGCCTAGTATGGGGATTGACTACACCAACTATCCTCGAGCCCGGACGTTCACCGTCGGTTTAAACATTGGGTTATAAACAAGGAAATTTCAAGAAAATAAGGGATTGAATTTTATGAAGAACTATAAACTGCGTTTTCTTATACCGTTCCTCGTCCTCCCAATGTTGTTCTGGAGCTGCACGGACCTGGAGGAAGCACCCTACGGCGTGATAACACCGGGTGACTTCTTTCAAACGGATGCAGAGATACTATCTTCCGTGATGCCGGTCTATCACAGCCTCGCGAAAGCTCGCTGGAGTGACGGCCATTTACATATGCAGGATGTCGCTGCGGATGCCATAGTCGTACCCACGCGAGGCGGAGACTGGGACGATGGAGGAAAATGGCGGGAACTTCACCAACATACCTGGACGGCCGTCAACGAGCCCGTCAGGTTTGGCTGGGTGGATGCGTATACGGGCGTAGCGCGGGCCAACGCTACCATTGATGCCCTCAGTAATTCACCTAAGAGTGAAACAGCGTTGGTTGCTACCCTGATTGGGGAAGTGCGAGTGCTAAGGGCGCTTTTTTATTGGTGGCTGATCGATCTGTTCGGTGATGTGCCGCTGGTCACCGACCCGGCCACGGACCCGGAAAATCCCCCCAGCCAGACACCCCGGGCCGAGGTGTTCGATTTCATCGTGGAAGAAATCAATGCCGTGCTTGCGCTGAATGTTCTCATGGAAACAGCGGACGCAGGCACTTACGGCCGGGTAACGGAGGGGGCGGCCTATGCTCTGCTGGCCACGGTACACTTAAATGGCAAGGTCTACACGGAAACAGCAAAGTGGACCGAATGTGTGGCCGCCTGTAACGAGGTGATTAATTCCGGTGATTATGAGCTGATGGACTCCTTTACTGATGTCTTCGCCCTGGAAAATCAGGGACCCACCAACACGGAGAATATCCTGGTGGTTGCTAGTAAACCAGGTTGGGATTACGGATTTAATCGCCAGAATGCAACCTTGCATTACTCTCAACTGCCTTCGAGTCCCTGGAACGGATTCTCGGTCGTGGCGGACTACTATAATACATACGACACCGCCGATGCCCGCATTGACGTGTTGCTGGAAGGACAACAGTATATATTAGGCGGACCGGCCGCCGGCGACTCAGCGTTCCAGCGTGACGGTAAGCCACTGGTTTATAGTGTCGATTCTCCCATATTCGGCGCCACCGAATCACACGGTGTCCGCATCCTCAAGTGGCCGATCGATCCTGAGGGGTTGAGTGCTCCTGGCGGTAACGACTACGCCGTTTTCCGGTACGCGCATATCCTGCTGGCAAAAGCGGAGGCACAGTTCGAGTTGGGTAACAGCGGCGATGCCCTCGCCCTGGTCAACCAGGTAAGGGCCCGTAATTTTGATCCTGCCAAGCCGCTTACAAGTGTAACCAGCGAGGACATTTTCGATGAGCGCGGCTATGAGTTGTTATGGGAGGGGTTCCGCCGGCAGGATCAGATCAGAATGGGGACATATCTTGGCGAGTGGGCAAATAAAGATGCAAGTGAGGAATATAGAAAAATCTATCCCATCCCACAGAGTCAGATGGATGCCAATCCCAACCTGGTCCAGAATACGGGGTATTAATGCTCGTGCGGTAGAGAGTTTGTAATAGCTAATCCCTGATATGAGAAAGCGGCAGAAACATTCTGCCGCTTTCGCATTTATATCCCTGGCCTAAACTCGTTTAGCCCAGCCGTTCACGGCTGGGGATAGATGGCAAGGCTAAAAATAGAGCCAGGGCGTTCACGCCCTTTTAGAGACCTTAGCCCATTGGTTTAGCAGCGCTGCTACCCCTTTTCCCAGGCAGTTGAGTTGCACTTACCAGTTGAATTCAGACATAAATTACAGCCCATGAACGTCGTGAAAGCCGTCACATATGTTGGTGGAATATATCTTATTCTGCTGTTATCCTGCAGTGAGAAACCGCCAATCATTATTGAGGTCGATAAGCTGTTCACCTTACTTCCCGATGAGTACACCCATCTGAAGTTTGAAAACAGACTGATCGATGAGATGGATTTCAACGTTTTCAAGTACCGCAATTATTATAACGGCGGCGGCGTGGCCATCGGGGACGTCAACGGCGATGGCCGGCCGGATGTGTATCTGGTTGCCAATCAGTTGCCCAATAAATTGTTCCTCAACCAAGGTGATTTCCGCTTTCGGGATGTAACTCGAAAGGCCCGGGTGGCTGGGAGCCATAAATGGTCCACCGGTGTATGCCTGGTCGATGTAAATGGCGACCAACGGCTCGATATATATGTTTGCAACTCGGGCAATATCAAAGGTGATAATCGCGCCAACGAACTCTTTATCAATCAGGGGAATACCAAGGACGGTATACCCACCTTTAAAGAAGCTGCCGCTGAATACGGCATCGCTGATCAGGGGTTTTCCACCCATGCCACCTTTTTCGATTATGACAAAGATGGCGACTTGGATCTATACCTACTCAATAACGCCTTCCGGGCCTTGAGCACCTTTGATCTATCCAATAATCTGCGCCATGAACGGGATCCCTACGGTGGAGACCGATTATATCGAAATGACCCTTCGACGGGCTCAGGACGGAGTTTTGTGGACGTCAGCGATGAGACCGGTATTTACGGGAGCGTGATTGCATTTGGATTGGGAGTGGCGGTCTCCGATCTCAACAATGACCAATGGCTGGATATTTATGTGGCCAATGACTTTTTCGAACGGGACTATCTGTATATCAACAATCACGATGGCACCTTCACGGAGAAACTGGAAGCGATGATTCGGCACACCAGTCTCGCTTCCATGGGCGGAGATATAGCCGATCTCAATAATGATGGGCTGATGGATATTTACGCCACCGATATGCTCCCGGAAGATGATTACCGCTTGAAAACAACTTTCACCTTCGAATCCATTGATCTCTATGAAAAGAAAATCGAATGGGGTTATTACCATCAGTTGTCACGGAATGTGCTCCAGTTGAATAATGGCTTTGGTTCGGGACATAACCTGTCATTCAGTGAAATTGGGTTGCTGGCCGGGCTGGCAGAGACCGATTGGAGCTGGGGAGCGATCATTCTTGACTTGAATAACGACGGCTTAAAGGATGTCTTCGTTTCAAATGGAATATTTCGGGATGTCACGGATCAGGACTACATTGCCTATCTGATGCAGAAAGAAAATATCCGGGAGATCTTAGGCGGCGACCGCATCGATTTCCCCGAGTTGATAGAAAAAACTCCCTCAACCAAGCTCTCCAATTATGCTTTTCGCAATAATGGAGATTTAACCTTCTCCAACCAGGCCGAGGAATGGGGATTGGGTATTCCCAGCTTCTCGAGTGGTGCTGCTTATGGCGATCTTGACGGGGATGGTGATAATGATCTGGTCATTAACAATGTCAACCAACCGGCTTTTGTATTTCGTAACGAAGCCGATTCCCTGACCGATAATCATTATTTAAAAGTGAAACTGGTAGGCGAGGGGCTGAATTCGTTCGCAGTAGGATCGCGGGTTACACTCAAGTGTGCGAAAAGGCGGATCTTTGTCCTTGAGCAGATACCAATGCGAGGGTTCCAGTCCTCCGTTGATTATAACCTCACTTTCGGATTGGGCCAGAATGCGCTGGTGGACACCTTGATTGTTGATTGGCCCGATGGGACCCGGGGAACAATGGCAAATGTCCCGGCAGATCAGCTGGTAACCGTGTATCAGCGAGAAGCCCGGCCGTATACGCCCAAGCCACCCCGCCTTGCAGAGCCTGTCTTTCGGGAAATTACCGTGACATTTCCTCTTCAATACCGGCATGTTGAAAATGAGTTTGTCGATTTTCATAGAGAGCCGCTGATCCCCCATAAATTATCAACCGAGGGACCTAAAATAGCCACGGGGGATGTGAACGGCGATGGGCTGGAAGATTTATATATAGGCGGCGCAAAAGGATTCGCGGGGAAGCTATTGATCCGGACGGAATCCGGGACTTTCAAAAGCACCAATGAGCAGATGTTCCAGGAGAGAAAAATCTCTGAAGACGTCGGAGTGACGCTGTTCGATGCTGACGGAGACGGTGATCTGGACCTTTACGTGGTCAGTGGCGGCAACGAGTATTCCAGGCGCGCGCCCGCTCTGCTTGACCGGCTCTATATCAACGACGGGAAGGGAGTCTTCACTCAATCTACCAGCGCTCTGCCCGAGCTCTACGCCAGCGGTTCATGTGTCGAGCCCGGGGATTTTGATGGCGACGGTGACCTGGACCTATTTGTGGGTAGCCGCAGCATCCCCTGGAAATATGGACTGACACCCAGCAGCTACCTGTTGGAGAATGACGGCCAAGGGCAATTTTCCGTGGTTACTGAGCAATATGCTCCCGGATTGGCAGGTGTGGGGATGGTGACCGATGCTCAATGGGTTGATTATGATAATGATGGAAACCTGGACCTGGTGGTGGTTGGTGAATGGATGCCGGTAACCCTGTTCCAAAACACTGGGAATAACCTTGTAAATGTCACAGACCAGGTTGGTTTGGAGAACACTGATGGCTGGTGGAATTGTGTTATAGTTAATGATCTGAATGCAGACGGGTATGTGGATCTGGTGGCCGGTAATTGGGGGCAGAATTCCAAAATCCAGGCATCCCTGGCGGAGCCGGCGTCTATCTATATATCCGATTTTGATCGGAATGGATTGATCGAGCAGATACTGGGCTATTACAAGCTGGGGGAAAGTTATCCCCTGCTGCTCAGACCGGATTTGATGGATCAGCTGCCCTATTTGAAGAAGAAATACCCTACGCATGCCGATTATGCCGGAAAGCGGATAACGGAAATATTCACCGAGGAACAGCTGCACAAAGCAACGGTGAAAAAAGTCCATACGTTTGCCACCACCGTGTTTTTCGGCAACAAGGACGGGGTATTCCTGAAGCAGCCGCTACCTGCTGAGGCGCAGTTTTCACCGGTATTTGCCGTTATGGCCGCAGATTTCGATTCCGACGGTTTTAAGGATCTGCTTTTGGCCGGAAATTTCTATGGAGTCAAGCCCCAGCTGGGGAGGTATGATGCCAGTTACGGCACTCTTTTGAAAGGAAATGGCGCCGGCGGTTTTACCTCGGTACCGATGCGGAATAGTGGATTATCCCTGACCGGCCAGATTCGGGATATCGCTTCTTTTACCAATGACAATAAACAAACGGTGATTATTTTTGCAAAGAATGATGACGCGATTCAGGTTTATGAGATCACGACCAGATGATCTATGGTTATTAGAAGGAATTCATAAGAAAATACATATCGGAGTAAAAATGCAAAATTCAATAAAATCAATAGGGGGCAATTTGCTGATAAGAAAATTGATACCATTTATTTCGCTAAGTCTAATCGTTTTAGCGGGATGGCACTGCATTTCGGAAACGGCGAACCAAACGACGGCATCAGTCGTCACCTCCTTGCCGAGTGTAACAAAACAACCGCCGGAGTGGAGCCATAACGCGACGATTTATGAAGTCAACCTGCGCCAATATTCGCAGGCCGGGACGTTTGCCGAATTCGAGAAGCACCTGCCTCGACTGAAGGAAATGGGAGTTAAAATTCTCTGGTTCATGCCGATACACCCGATTGGCGAGAAAAATCGCAAGGGCACACTTGGTAGTTACTATTCGGTAAAGAATTACAAAGGCGTCAATCCTGAGCATGGTACACTTGACGACTTCAAACGCCTTGTCAAGAAAGCACACGAGCTGGACTTGTATCTTATTCTCGATTGGGTGGCCAATCATTGTGCCTGGGATCATCCCTGGGTGACCGAGCACCCCGACTGGTTCACCAAAGATGAAAAGGGTAACATGCAGCCGCCTGTACCGGATTGGGCTGATGTGGTCGATTTGAATTATGACAACTACGAAATGCGCGCGGCGATGATTGAGGGATTAAAGTTTTGGGTGCAAGAAGCAGATATCGACGGTTATAGGTGTGACGTGGCTGGCATGGTACCGATGGATTTCTGGCGGGCGGTGCGCAGCGAGCTCGATAAAATCAAGCCAGTATTCATGCTGGCGGAATGGGACGAGCCGCCTCTTCATGAGGCTTTTGACATGACGTATTCCTGGGATTTCCATCGTCTGATGAACGCGATCGCAAAAGGCGAAAAAAATGCAAACGATATTGAAACGTATTTTGCCGAAGATCAGAAAAAGTACCCCAGAGATGCTTACCGAATGCAGTTTACCTCGAATCACGATGAAAATTCCTGGAACGGTACGGTATTCGAACGTCTGGGAGAAGCGGCCGAATCGTTTGCCGTATTAGCTGCAACAGTTCCGGGAATGCCGCTTGTGTATAGCGGCCAGGAAGCTGGCCTGAACAAACGCCTGGCTTTTTTCGAAAAGGACGTGATAGTGTGGCGCGAGCATCCATTCTTCGAACTTTACAAAACCCTACTCAATCTCCATCAAACAAACAAAGCGCTGTGGAACGGTAGCTTAGTCGCGGAAATGACCAGGCTGCAATCCAACAATGACCTGTCTGTTTTTGCTTTCACGCGCGAAAAAGACGGCGATAAAATTCTGACTGTATTCAACTTGACCAACAACAAACAAGCAGTAAAGCTGGAAGACAAGTCGTTAACCGGCCAATACAGCCAGGTTTTAGAAAGAGATTCATCAGTTGTCCTTCCGGGTCAAACGTTGGAAATGGATCTCATACCCTGGGGATACCGGGTTTATATCCAGGAATTGCATGAATAAAACAAGAAGAAGGTAAAGAAAAGTCTACGGGAAATGTGAGTATCTACAAGATTTCTAATAACAAAGGATAGTAGTTTCAAGATTTAGTAATCACTTATGAGGCAACTCGCGACTTAATCCTGGACGAACGCGGCTTTGAGTTCCTATGGGAGGGATTCCGTCGCCAGGATCTGATCAGGACCGGGCACTTTTTTGAGGCGTGGACATTAAAAGATCCCAGTGATGGTCCGCACAGAAAACTCTTTCCCATCCCGTAGAATCAGATGGATGCAAATCCTAACCTGGTTCAGAATCCGGGATATTGATGCTCGTGCGGCAGAGAGTTTTCATATTTGACATCATTAATCCTTTGGATACGTAAGCGGCATCAGCTTCGAAAAATCGTGGTCTTGCTAAAGGGTTTAGGTGAAATTCATTAAGCGACCCAGGCCCAGCTTTAGGGTCTGGGTTCAGTATACAAAAATGTGGTCTTAATTGAAGAGCAGGTTATGAGAAAAGTAATTTTCCTGGTATGGGTCGTTCTCATCCTTATCGGAGGGTGTGAAAAAACGCCAGAGATCGATCCCGGGACGGCCAGGCAGATGATCACCCACAGAAATCTTGGACTGGCTTACCTGGAGGAGAGCAAGCTTCCAGAGGCGCGGGCTGAATTTCAATCATTGGTGGAAATTGCGCCCCGGGAGCCTTTGGGCTACGCGAACCAAGGCTTGACCTATTTACGCATGGCGGGGGGGCTCGAACAGGCCGAAAAATGGCTGCAGGAAGCGTTGCACCTTGAGCCGGATCATCCTGATATTCGTCTCTTGCTGGCGAAAGTATATGAACTGACCCGTCGAAAAAACCAAGCCATCCGCACCCTTGAAAATACTCTCAAGAAACATCCCGATCATATGCGGACGCTATATCAGCTGGCCCAATACTACCTCACCACGGAAGATTCGGACGCCCGGCAGCAAGCGATAGAGCGCCTAACCCAGGTAGTAATTATCGTGCCGGCCAATGTGGCGGCCCGCCTCCAGTTGGTGGAGTTGTTGCTGCGGCACGGCAAGCCGCTCCAGGGGGTGCAGCACCTGGAAGCTATCGGGCAGATCCTGCCGGAATTACCGGACGGTTCGCTGGAGATATTCCAAAGAAGTCTGGAGCTCATGCGCGACGAAAGTGGGGAACAGGCTGCTGTCCCAGCCCGCATTTTTCACAATCTGAGAAAGCCGACCTATTTCTATCAGGCGGCACTCACTGAATTGCGGGGGACCGGCGGACCTATCGCCGGCGTGCCCATTTATCGCTTCAGTCAGGTCGTGTCGCTACCCATCCAGGAACAGACCGGCATCCCGGACGGCCTCAACTTCACGGAAGTGACGGCTGCCAGCGGGTTGGATATCATTTCCTCTGACGACATCCCGGAGTCGGGCGATGATTATCCGCAGCTCGTACTGGCGCATGGCGATTATAATGGTGATGGAAACCAGGATGTTTTTGTTTCCCGCTGGCTGGCCGAAGAACAGGCCAGCCGTCAGTATTTATTCGTCAATGATAATGGCGTTTTCTCGGATGTTGCGGCTGACGCCGGTATCTCACATTCCGGTAGGGATCTCTATGCTCTCTTTGCCGATTATGACAATGACGGTTATCAGGATTTATTCGTGACCAATACGCGAACGAGCAGGTTATACCATAACACCGGAGCAGGCGCCTTTAGGGATGTCACTGCCTCTGCTGGAATCCAGACGGACCCGACCATTCAGGACCGGGCGGCGGTGTTCGCCGATCTGGATCTTGAGGGTGATCTGGACCTTTTTATCGCCACCAGTTCTAAGAACCGGCTGTATCGAAATAATTCCGATGGCACATTCACTGAAATCGCGGCAGAGGTGGGTATCAGCGGTGAGGAAGTGATCAGTAGAGCCGCCGGGTTCGGGGATTTTGACGACGACGGGGATATCGATCTTTTGGTGGTAAATCAAGAGGCCGACAATCGATTCTACGATAATTTGCGGCGCAGTTACTTCCGGGACATTACCGAATATACCGGGTTGGCAACCGATGGCGGGTCCGGCGCGGTGGCGGTTGGCGATTATAATAACGATGGGTATCTGGATTTATTTGTGACCGGCCTGGCCGGCGGACACTCATTATTTGCCAACCGGGGCGATGGCACTTTCGAGCGGGATGCCCGGTCGGACAGCGTTTTTGAAAGTATTAAAGGGATGGCTGGCCTTGATGCCGCTTTTTTTGATGCTGACAACGACGGTTATCTGGATTTAATTGTGGCCGGTACAGCAGTGGATACAGCCCAAAAAGGGGCGGGCCTGCGGCTATTTTACAACGATGGAGAGGGAAAATATCTGGATGCATCCTCGTTATTGCCTGAACATCTGGAAGCCTGCAGTCAGGTGGAACTCGCCGATTACGATAATGATGGTGATCTGGATATCTTCCTGGCTGGTTTCCATGATATCCACCTGCTGCGTAATGACGGAGGCAATGTCAATAACTATCTGGTGGTGCGGCTGGCCGGGCTGCGTACCGGCAGCAGTAAGAATAATTACTTCGGGATCGGCGCCAAGGTGGAGGTGAAAGCCGGCACCCTGTATCAAATGCGTATCATGAGCGGCCCGATTGCCCACTTCGGCCTCGGGGACCGGGAAGGCGCCGATGTGGTTCGGGTGGTCTGGAGCAACGGCGTACGCCAGAACCGGTTCAATCCCGAAAAAAATCAAACGATCATGGAATATCAAATCCTGAAGGGGTCCTGTCCCTTCCTGTATACCTGGGATGGGGAGGGCTTTACCATGGTTACCGATGTCCACTGGCGCAGTGCCATCGGTATGCCCTTGGGCATTATGAGTGGGGAGATAGCCTACGGTTTCGCAAATTCGGCGGACGAGTACTTCAAGGTCCCGGGCCGCTTCCTGCAACCCAGGGACGGGCAATACCTGTTGCAGTTTACCGAGGAGCTCTGGGAGACGGCCTACCTGGACGAGGTAAACCTGGTAGTGGTGGACCACCCCGATTCGGTGGAGATCTATATCGATGAACAGTTTACCCTACCGCCATTCTCGCCCCTCAAAATCCACACCGTGGCTCAACATCTACTTCCCATAGCCGTGACCGATCAGAGCGGCCAAGACCTGCTGCCAAAGGTCATCGCGCAGGACGAGGTCTATATCGGCGGCTTCCATCCCGCCCGGTACCAGGGGGTGGTCAATCTGCACGACTTGATCATCGACCTGGGTGAGCTGCAGGCCGACGACGAGATCGTCCTGTTCCTGGAGGGATGGATTTTTCCCACTGACGCCAGCATCAATGTGGCCATCGGCCAGTCGTCGGTCCATGAGGTGATCCAACCCTATCTTCAGGTTCCCGATGCGACGGGAGGTTGGCAGACGGTGGTCCCCTTCGTGGGCTTCCCCAAGGGGAAAAGCAAAATGGTGATTGTGGACCTGACCGGTAAGTTTCCGGCCGCTGATTACCGGGTCCGCCTGCGCACCAACATGCAGATTTATTGGGACCGCATTTTCTTTACCGCCAACGCCCCCCGTGCTCCGATAAAGGAGACCACTCTGAACCCGCTGTGGGCCGATATCCACTACCGGGGGTTCTCACGGTTGTACCGTAAAGGCCCCGACAGCCCCCACTGGTTCGACTACCAAGATGTATCCACCGAACCGCTGTGGCGCGACCTGGTGGGGAGCTATACCCGCTACGGTGAAGTGACCCCCCTGCTGATCGATTCCGACAGCCGGTACGTAATCATCAACGCCGGGGACGAGGTCTCGCTGAAATTCGACGCTGAAAAAGTCCCGCCCCTGCCGGCCGGCTGGTCACGGGACTTCCTGTTCTATTCCGATGGGTGGCTAAAGGACGGCGACCTCAATACGGCCCACGGGCAGACGGTGGGGCCGTTGCCGTTCCACGGTATGACCTCTTATCCATACGGACCGGATGAATCATATCCCGGGGATGAGAAAGCCTACCTCCAGGAATATAACACCAGGGCAGTAACCGCCGAGGCCTTCAAACGATTCCTCTTCAATTATCACGAGGATGAATAAGTGAATTTGTTAAATAAACTACCTTCAAATATGAATATTAGGCCGAGGTATCTCATTTTTCTGATATTGCTAGGCGTCCTATTTACTCATTGCTCCTTCCAACGAGAACAGCCCTTATTTAAGAAGCTTACTCCCCGGGAAACCGGCATCACTTTTGAGAATAGCCTTGAAGAAGGATCCTTAATGAACAGCGTCAATTATCTCTATTTTTACGATGGAGGAGGGGTGGCAGCTGGTGATATAAACAACGACGGTCTGGCGGATATTTATTTTACCGCCAATATGCATCCCAATCGCTTGTATGTGAATAAAGGCGATTTTCAATTTGAGGATATCACGGAGACGGCCGGTGTGGGTGGGGGCAGCACAGGGTGGTCCAACGGCGTTACCATGGCCGATGTCAATGGGGATGGGTTCCTGGATATATACGTATGCCGGGTAGATTATCTGGACAGAAAAGGCGCCAACCAACTGTTCATAAACAACGGAGATCTGACCTTTACTGAGAGGGCTGTAGAATATGGCCTCGATCATACCGGGCTATCAACCCAGGCCGCTTTCTTTGATTACGATCTGGATGGTGATCTCGATATGTACCTGCTGAATCACTCGGTGCATTCATTGGGGACCTACGGTGATACCAGCTTGCGCCAGATCCGGGACTATGAAATTGGGGATAAACTATATAAATATGATCAGGGGCGCTTTTTTGACGTCACGGCCGAAGCGGGGATTTATGAGAGTATCCTCGGGTACGGATTAGGGGTGGCTATCGGCGATATAAATGGGGACGGATATCCGGATATTTATATATCGAATGATTTTCATGAAAATGACTATCTCTACTATAATAACGGAGACGGAACGTTTACCGAGGCTCTGGGAATTTCCATGGGGCATACGGCCAGTGCCTCCATGGGAAATGATTTAGCAGATTTTAACAATGACGGCCTACTGGATATGGTGACGCTGGACATGTTCCCCGCGCAAGAGGAAATCCGCAAATCGTCATTCAGTGCTGATCCCTATGATATTTACAACGTGAAGTTGTATTTCGGATATTCTCATCAGTACCGCCGGAATATGCTGCAACTGAATAGAGGGCCGGCCCTCAATAGCAACACCGGACTAAAGCCGGCGCACAATCTATTCAGTGAAATTGGGCAACTGGCAGACATTCATGCCACCGACTGGAGTTGGGCTCCCCTGTTAGTTGACCTGGATAATGATGGTTCCAAGGATTTATTCATCACCAATGGGATTTTTCGCCGGTTCAATGATCTGGATTATCTCAGCTATGTTACGCAAGCAGAGGTCCAGATGCGGCTGATCGGCCAAGTTGCCCGACAGAATCCCATCGCTATAGAAGAGGACAAGTTGGCGGAGGTGGTCCAGCACATGCCCAGTGTTCCTCAGGCCAACTACGCCTTTCATTCCCAGGGCGATCTTACTTTCACGGATCGTGCCCTTGAATGGGGGCTGGGCGACCCCGGTTTCTCGAATGGGGCGGCGTACGCGGATTTTGATAATAACGGCGCAATGGACCTTGTAGTGAACAATGCTAATTCTCCGGCCGCCATCTATAAAAACCTCCTGTATCAAGGCCTCCAAGATTCCTTGAATAGGGCCAACTATCTCAAGGTGAGATTAATTGGAGGGGGTTTAAATACATCCGGGATTGGAGCCAAGGTCATTCTGCATTATGAAGATAAAATATTCTTTCAGCAGTTAATGACCACCCGGGGATTTCAATCATCCGTGGAACCGGTGTTGAATTTCGGGTTGGGGAATATTGGCACTCTTGATTCGCTGGAAGTTATCTGGGCTACCGGCGAATACCAGGTGGTAAGAAACCTACGGGCCAATCGAACTATCGCCCTGGACCAGACCGATGCCACTACTACCTACACCTACCCATCGCAGAAAGCTGAACAGCCGATGTTCCAAGATATTAGCGCCCAGGTGCAGCTCGACTATTCACATCAGGAGAACAGTTTTATTGAATTCACCAGGGAACCGTTTATCCCCCATTTCTTATCCACGGAAGGCCCGGCCCTGGCCATCAGGGATATCAACGGCGACGGTCTGGAGGATTTGTACCTGGGGGGAGCAAAATATCAACCGGGCGCTATCTTTCTGCAGGACCGGCTGGGAGGTTTTAAGGCCGTTATCGATTCCGTGTTTGCAGCTGACAGTTGGAATGAAGATGTGGATGCCGTCTTTTTTGATGCTGATAAAGATGATCTTCCCGATCTGTATGTAGTCAGTGCCGGCAATGAATTTTGGGGGTCCGCAAATCCCCTGAGAGATAGGCTTTATATCAATGAGGGCGGCGGTCGGTTTCACAAAGCCGAAGCCCTGCTCCCGGAGATTTATGTCAATGGCGCCTGTGTGGTGCCAACTGACGTTGATAACGACGGTGATCTGGATTTATTTGTGGGCGGTCGCTCGGTATCGTGGCAATACGGCGTTATTCCCCAAAGTTATCTGCTTATTAATGATGGCCAGGGAAAATTCACGGATGAGACCGCGCTGCGGGCGCCCGGTTTATCCCACGTTGGGATGGTGACCGATGCCGTGTGGGTGGATTTGAACCAGGACTCCTACCCGGATCTGATCGTAGTGGGTGAGTGGATGCCGGTGACGGTGTTTCATAATCAGGGTGGTGAATTAATCGATGTCACCGGAGAATATGGCCTCCAGAACACCCGCGGGTGGTGGAATACAGTGGCGGCGGCAGATTTTAATCAAGACGGATTCGTTGACTTGGTAGCCGGCAATTTGGGATTAAATTCCGTTCTCAAAGCCACCGCGGATAATCCGGTAAACTTGTTCATCAGTGATTTCTCAGGGAATGGACGGCCTGATCAGATACTTACTTATTATAATGCCGGAAAATCTTATCCTTTGGCATCCCGCGATCAGATGCTTTTTAGTATCCCTGCCCTGCAAATCAAATACCCCACCTATGCTGATTATGCGGGCCAGTCAGTTGGGGATATTTTTCCCGGGGAGCAGTTAGAAGCTGCTGCGGTTCGCAGGGCGACTGAATTTGCTTCCCTACTCCTGATGAACAATGGGGATGAAACATTCAACATAGGCCCGCTGCCGGTAGAGGCCCAGTTCTCACCGCTATACTCACTACTGATTGACGACTTTAACAAGGATGGATATCAAGATATGTTATTAGGCGGCAATTTCTACAGCGTGGCTCCCGATCAGGGCAGATATGACGCCAGTTATGGGTGTTTACTGCTGGGCGATGGTACCGGCGCCTTTACAGCGGTTACTCTTCAAAACACCGGAGTTGCGATCAGCGGCGAGGTACGTCAAATCCAGTCGTTGCAGACTGCTGCCGGTGAAACGGTGGTCGTGGTGGCCCGCAACAATGACACTGTCCTGATAATTAAGGCTCTGCAATGAAGTATTGCAACGAGCAGACATTCTTAGGGATGAAAAATGAAATCTGAAGCTGTTACCACCGTAATGCTGATCGGGTTTTTGGTCATGACCGGTTGCTCTCAACGTAACTCAAGTAGTATAGACAATAAGGTTCAAGATTTACTTTCGAGAATGACTCTAGAAGAAAAAGTCGGTCAGATGACGCAGGTAGCCCTGGAAGTAGTTTCCAAAACCCGGGGAACGTGGGGCCAAAAGCATGAAGTCGATCCGGAAAAACTTCGTGAGGCGATCGTCAAATATCATGTGGGTTCCATTCTTAGCGTTTACGACCTGGCACTAACATTGGATGAGTGGCAGGCCTTGATCACGCAAATCCAGGATATTGCGACCAAGGAAACGAACCTGGGCATCCCGGTGATTTATGGGATTGACGCCATTCACGGAGCCAATTTCATTCGGGAGGCCACGCTGTTTCCCCAGAGCATCGCCCTGGCGGCCACGCGCAACCCGGCCCTGGTTAGAAAATCTGCCGAGATTACCGCCTACGAGATCCGCGCCGCCGGGATTCCCTGGAATTTCAATCCGGTGCTGGGCGTGGGGCGTAATCAACTGTGGCCGCGGCTTTGGGAAACCTTCGGTGAAGATCCTTACCTGGTTTCGATGATGGGTGAGGCATATGTGAAGGGTATCGAGGGTGATCATAACAGTATTGGCGACGTGGATAAAGCCGCCGCCTGTATGAAACATTACATCGGCTACAGTGTCCCGCTTTCCGGTAAAGACCGCACTCCGGCCTGGATCCCCGAACGTATGCTGCGCGAATATTTTTTGCCACCGTTCAAGAAAGCTGTGGAGGCGGGTGCGCACACGGTAATGGCGAATTCGGGGGAAATCAACGGCATTCCCGTGCATGGCGACCACTATTTACTAACCGAGGTCTTGAAAAACGAATTGGGCTTTCAGGGATTTGTGGTCAGCGATTGGGCCGATGTAAAGAACTTGTACACGCGCGATAAAGTGTGCGCAACGCCGGAAGAAGCCGTCAAACTAGCTGTCATGGCGGGAATAGATATGAGCATGGTTCCGACTGACTACAGCTTCTACGAGATCCTGATAAAACTAGTAGAAGACGGTGAAGTGCCCGAAGCGCGAATCGATGACGCGGTCAGCCGCATTTTACGCGTCAAATTTGCCCTCAACCTGTTCGAAAATCCCTATCCCAGAGAGAATATGGCCACGAAAGTCGGCAGTCCAGAATTCGCTCGGATCAGTTTGCGGGCTGCCCGGGAAGCGCTGACGCTGCTGAAAAATGAGAACGGGTTTCTTCCACTCAAGAAAGGCCTGAGTGTTCTGGTCACAGGGCCGAATGCCAATCTGCGCTCTGTTTTGAACGGGGGCTGGACCTACACCTGGCAGGGGGGCGAGGAAGCTGTCCATCCGAAAGATAAGAAGACCATATTAGAAGCGCTCCAGGATAAAATTGGCCCCGGGAATGTAGTCTACGTCGAGGGTGGTGGACATGAGAAAGCGGTCAATGCCGCCGCAGAGGCCGCGAAGACGATGGATGTGGCCGTGGTTTGTATAGGCGAAGCGCCCTATGCCGAAGGAGCCGGCAATATTCATGATTTGACCCTCCCGCAGGCCCAATCGGATTTAGTGGCCGCAATTGAAAAAACCGGCACTCCGGTTGTGCTGGTACTGGTGGAGGGCCGCCCGCGGATTATCACTCCCTTAGTAGACGATGCCCAAGCGATTCTCATGGCTTACTTACCGGGGCCGGAAGGCGGCCAGGCGATCGCCGATGTGTTGTATGGCGACTATAATCCCTCCGGCAAATTGCCGTACACCTATCCCCGCTACCCCAATGATCTCGTTAATTACGATCACAAGCCCAGTGAAATGGACCACCCCAACAAGCTTAATCCCTTGTGGGAATTCGGGCACGGGCTAAGCTACACGGCATTCGCCTATAATGATCTAAAAATCGATCTGAAGGAAATGAGTTCGGATAAATCCTTGAAGGTATCCGTGAATGTCGCCAACAGCGGCGACCGGGCCGGAAAAGCAGTCGTGGAATTGTATCTCAGCGACCTGGTACGTTCTATCTCGCCGCCGAATAAGCAGCTGAAACGCTTTACAGGCGTCCTGCTTGAACCGGGCGAGAGCAAAACCGTTCAGTTTACGCTCGACAAGACAGATCTCTCCTTTCATAATCGTGCCAATGAATTTGTAGCTGAACCGGGGGAATTCAAGATCACCATTGGGAACCTGACAGATACGTTTACATTGGTTGCCGGTAAAGAGTAAACGCCACCCTGAATTCTCAGAGTGCTGACCATTAAAGAGCGACAACCGAATAGCTCTATGAGTTCGGAATTCATATGGTGGAAGCACGGTGTTATTTACCAGATTTATCCCCGTAGTTTTATGGACAGTAATGGCGACGGTGTTGGTGACTTGCAGGGAATCATCGACCGGCTTGATTACCTGGTAGCACTGGGCGTTGATGCTATCTGGATCTCACCCTTCTTTACTTCTCCAATGCTGGACTATGGCTACGATGTCTCAGACTATAAAGACGTGCATCCCATGTTTGGGGATCTGGCCACCTTCCACCAACTACTGGCAGCGGCCCATGACCGGAACCTTCGCGTGGTGTTGGACTATGTACCCAATCATTCATCTGATCAGCATCCATGGTTCATCCAGTCGCGCTCGGCCCTCGATAACCCAAAGCGAGATTGGTACATCTGGAAGGACGCCAAACCTGACGGCAGCCCCCCGAACAATTGGGAAGCGATCTTCGGTGGCCCGGCCTGGGAATGGGATCAGAAAACGCAACAGTACTACTTGCATCTCTTCTTAAAAGAACAACCTGACCTCAATTGGCGTAACCCGGAAGTGATTGAGGCTATGCATGCTGTGCTCCGTTTCTGGCTGGATCAAGGTGTGGACGGCTTTCG
>SDBV01002317.1_pt1 | contig 28457 bp, 21 predicted proteins | sample 2277081 | NCBI WGS metagenome assembly SDBV01 (sample SAMN10402039, study PRJNA504765) | marine sediment metagenome | isolation source: marine sediment core GS10_PC15, 223 cmbsf | place: Arctic Ocean: Southern Knipovich Ridge | collected 2010
GCCCGTTCCCTTCATGGTAACGCTCGAGGGCCGTTTACACCAGGGTCAGACAGGGCCGAGACCGGGCAAGAGGAGGGGGAGATGAGGACCTTTTCTTATCGCCTGGTTTGAAATACAGACTCGTTTCTTGTACAAACACGTTCCCGTCCCTGATTCTGACGGAAAGGGGCCGCCCGTGGCCGTGTGTGGAGTGCTGAACCTGAACAAGCCTGCCGGCATGACCTCTCGGCAGGGGGTCGATTGTGTGCAGAGGCTCGCGCGCCCGGGGAAGGTGGGGCACGCCGGGACGTTGGATCCGCTGGCCAAGGGGGTGCTGGTCGTATGTGTTGGGGCGGCCACCCGGCTGATTCAGTTCGTTCAGCAAATGCCCAAGGGCTACACCGGCACCTTCCTGCTGGGGCGTCGGAGTCCGACCGAGGACGTCGAGGGTGAGGTGACCGAACTGGACGACCCGCCGGTACCCACACCCCAGCAGATCGCCGCGGCCGCCAAGGGACTGATCGGTCGGATCGAGCAACGCCCGCCGGCGTATTCGGCGCTGAAGGTCGACGGCCGCCGGGCATACGACCTGGCCCGCAAGGGAGAGCAGGTCCGGATGAAGCCTCGCACGGTGACGGTCTACCGGCTCGAGGTCGCGGCGTACGAGTATCCGGAGCTGACGCTGGAGGTCGAGTGCGGATCGGGTACTTACGTGCGTTCGCTGGGCCGCGACCTGGCCGAGTCGCTGGGCACGGCGGCGGTGTTGTCGGCGTTGGTGCGGACGTCGATTGGCGACTTCCGCGTCGAGGATGCCGTCGACCCGGAACAACTAACGGCCGAGAACTGGACCGGTCACCTGTTGCCGCCGCTGCGGGCAGTAGGCCGGCTGCCGCGGGTCGAGCTGTTGCCGGATGAAATTGCCAAGATCAGGCACGGTCTTACGATCTCAAAGAAACGGCCGTCGACGGGCGCCGCTCAGTTTGCGGCAGTCGACGGCGCGGGCCGATTGGTGGCGGTCCTGAGGGAGCGCGGTCCGGGACTCCTAGGCCCGCTGCGCAATCTGCCGCCGGCAGAAGAACTGTAGGCGTTCAATCTTCAAAGGGTTCATTCCGACGCTCCGCACGGCGGCGAGGATGAAGAGCAGATTGCGCCTTGGCAGTCGCGGCGTGGCCGACGCCAATCGCGGTAGCCAACGCCGCATCGCCTGACGGCGGAACTCGCCGATATGTCCAGACTGTCACGGAAACACCTTATCGCGAGCGGCGTTTTCGCCGGGCGTAGGCCAGCACGGTGAGTAAACCCAAGGCAGCGAGTGCGAAGGTCGAAGGTTCGGGGACAACATCCGATTGAACATCAAACACGCCGCCCGCCTTTATCGGAGGAAGGGTGCCATCGTCGATGGTTAGCTGGAATTGTTGTAAACCAAAAACCTGATTGCCGGCTGCGTAAACGGAGTTCGACTTCCAGAAGAAATTTGTTCCCAAGTCAGTCCATGGGCCCGCTGCGATGTTCCCAAACTCGTCTACCCCCACGAGCGCGGTTGCGAATTGGACGGAGTCGCTTGAGCCGAACAAATCATCCGACCATCGAGGCTCGTCGGCGAACCCCAACGCGTTATCCCCTTCCTCGAATCCCGACCAGTGGCCCTTGTCGAGGAAGGCTCCAGCCTCCTGATAATACAGAGGTTTGTTGTCCGGCGTAATTCCCTTCGGTCGAGCAACGGGATATGCAATCAAAAGCCCTTGATGGTTTGCTTTGATGACTGCATAGTCTGTGCCCGAAACAAAATTGGGATCGAAAAGCGACTCGCCACGTGGAATTTTGGTCCCAGTTATGACAGCATTTGTTCCTGCCGGAAATCTCACATATGTCCAGTCTGTTGGATAATCGATGACTGCGTTGACCCAATTGAAGTGATGGACCTCGCAAACTTCTTTCGCAACTTGCAGGCCACCTGGCGGTTCGAATCTCGCCTGCATTACGGTGCCATCAGCCACTATGTTCCCCTGTGCATCGCGGATGGTCGGTTGAACCGAGCCGCGCAGCAGGTCTTCGCAGGTGAGCGGAGAAAACTCAAGCCGGGTGTTGTACGTGACGCTCGCACTCGTGGTAAGCCATAGCTCGTTTCCCGCAGAAGCATCCATGGTGACATGAAAATTATATCGCCCTGGCCGGAGTACGCCGGTTTCCATCACGTCGCCAGTAGTATCGTGCCTAAAAGTCTTGCCGACGCTAAAGTCACCGGGACGGAAAAAATCGTCGAAGAGGGAAACCGACACATAGCTGCCCTTGTACGAGGAGGTATCGACCACCTGAGCTTGGGCGGAGAGCCGAAACTCGGCGGGTTTGTCGAGCCTGAAATTCACGAACAACTGGCTCCTAGCAGCAGCAGCGCCGCTTGTATGTCCTTCCATTTCCCGATTCAATTCGGCCATACCCGAGCCGCTAATGGCCAAGACGGTGTCTGCGATAGCGTAACTCACACTGCTAGTTGCCCTGCTTTCCGCACCACCAACAGACTCCCTTGTCCAGCCGTCCAAATCAAAACCAGGGATGGGGCTTCCCGCAGGAGGCACAGAGGCGATGGCGGTGAGACTGCGGTTGAACGGCCCAGAGTCCGGCACAGCGTCTTCCAGACTAACGGTGTCGGAAGTCGAGGAATGGAAACGCAGCCCGGAATCGGGGTCAAACCAAGAATTGTAATGGGTTTCGGCCCAGGCATCTGCATAGACACCACCCCTCTGCTCGGACACTGTGAAGACCGGTGCGGCAACCGCCGGCACTGGCAGAGCCAAGATCGCCACGCACAAAACAAAACATCTCATTGATACATCCCCTAGAAAACCTGAGCGCTAAGCACCATGGAAGTTCGCCACACGCCGGTTAATCCACGCACACAGCACAATCGTGAGTATATCTGCTGGGCGGCGCCCGTCAACAGAACGGCCTTTCAAAAATCCCAGAAGGCAGCAAGGCGGCAGAACCGCCGGGTTTGAGGGCTTGAAGTACGGGGTAGCCCCGTCTTGCGGCGGGGGCGCGAACGGTTGCGGATTGCTTTCCGGCGTCCCACGTCGGCGGTCCCCAAGTCCTCGTCGCCCAGGCCGCTGAATCGTTCGATCCGCTGCCACCGGCACTTCTGCTCGCTAGGTTCCCCGCCAGCACGTCCCCGCCGCCCTCGACGATGCCGCCGGTGCTTCTCCTCCCGGTTGTAGGCTCCGGACCGGTTTCGCGCGTGGCGTCACCCTGGTAAAGAGGACCGCCCGGCGCCGCGGAACTCAACGGCAAGTGCCGATACGGTCGATAGTTAGGTCGAATAGGCGGAATTCTCCTCGGGCACGGACGCGCCCAGACTGGAACCGACCGCAAGGAGTTGCGCGGAGGGATTCTGCACCAGGCAAGGCATGGGCGCCGATGCTCGAACAGCGTAATCTTAAACTCGACCTGCTGGCGCTGGGGCTGCTCGCACTGACTATCTTTCTGGCCGCCGCTCTGCTGAGCTACGATCCGGCCGATCCGCCCAGCAAGCTCGTCTTTCCCGAACGTGCCGAGACGCTTAACGTCTGCGGCCGTTCCGGGGCGCTGTTGAGCCGAATGTTGTTCGGTGCGCTGGGTCTGGGGGCCTACTACCTGCTGTTGTCGCTGGCCGCACTAGACGCGGTGTTATTGAGCCGGCGCACCATCACCCAGCCGGTGTTGCGTGTGGGTGGATGGCTGCTCTCGCTGGTGGGTGTGGCTACTCTGGCGGCCATGGCCGTGCCGGAACTGTCGCCGGGACCGGTGATCGGTTCGGGCGGTTACCTGGGGGCGGCGGGCCGGGGGCTGATGGAGATGAACTTCGCCGCCGTGGGTGCCTATATCCTGGCGCTTAGCCTGATCCTCGGCGGCCTGCTCTTGTGTACCGATTACGTGTTGATCCGAATCTTCGCCTGGGCCATAGGCCGCCCGGTGCGGGGCCTGGGCCTGGGGCTGGTGTACGTAGGCGTGGCCTACGCCCAAAGGCTCGTCAAGCTAGACTCGCATGCCGGTCAGCGAGAGCAAGAAGAGCAAGAAGAGCAAGAGGAGGAAGAAGAAGAAGAAGAGGAAAAGGAGGAGGAAGAAGAGGTCGCCATCCGCATTACCGGCCGGCCGGTTCAGACAGAGGAAGCCACAGACGAGGAGGACCACGCGGCCGCAGAGGAGACGGACCAGCGGCGACAAGCAAAGAAGGAAAGGACCGCCTCGTCGTCGGCCCGAAAACCTTTGGCTTCCATGCTGCGGCTGAGGAAGCCGGGCAAGGCCGAGCGGGAGCAACTCCTGGAGGAACTCCAGGCCGAAGAGAGCGCCGAGGAGGCGGCCGACTACGAGTTGCCCAGCCCGGACCTGCTGCTTCAGACCGAGTCGTTCTGTTTCGAGGAGCACGAGAAACAGGTTCGCCACAAGGCCAAAGTTTTGGAGCGGACTTTCGGCGACTTCGGCTTCAACGTGCGGGTGGTCGAGATCCAGACGGGCCCCGTAATCGCCCAGTTCGAGGTCGAGTTGGAGGCCGGGCTGCGGCTGAGCAGGATCACGGGGCTGTCCGACGATCTGGCGATTGCCCTGCGCGTGCCGAGTGTGCGAATCGTGGCGCCGATCCCCGGCAAGAACACGGTAGGCATCGAAGTACCCAACTCCGAGCAGCAACTGGTACGGCTGCGGGAGGTGATGGAGGAGAGCCACGGAAAGGCCCAGAAGATGCGAATTCCCATCTTTCTGGGCAAGAACGTATCGGGCAATCCGATGGTGGTTGACCTGGCCAGCTTGCCGCACCTGTTGATTGCCGGCCGTACGGGAACCGGCAAAAGCGTCTGTCTGAACTCGATCATCACGTCGATACTGATGACCCGGCGCCCGGACGAGGTCCGCCTGCTGCTGATCGACCCCAAGATGGTGGAGCTAAGCCCCTACAAGCAGCTTCCGCACCTGATGCACCCGGTGGTGACCGACATGCGCAAGGCCGAGGCGATCCTGGCCTGGGCAGTGGAGAAGATGGAACAGCGGTACCAACTGCTGGCCCGGGCCGGCGTGCGACACCTGAGCGTCTACAATCAATTGGGCGAAGAGGAGTTGCTCGAGCGGATCCAACCGACCAGCGAAGAAGAGCGCAAACAGATTCCCACCACCTTGCCGTACATCGTAATGGTCGCCGACGAGCTGGCCGACCTGATGATGGTGGCCGCCAAGGAAGTGGAAGGACACATTATTCGGCTGGCCCAGAAGAGCAGGGCCGTGGGCATCCACCTGGTGGTCGCCACGCAGAAACCGACCGTAGACATTATTACCGGTCTGATCAAATCTAACCTGCCGGCTCGAATCTGCTTCCAGGTGGCCAGCCGCACCGATAGCCGCGTGGTGTTGGACGAGATGGGTGCCGATAAGCTGCTGGGCAACGGCGACATGCTCTTCCTCTGGCCCGGAACCAGCGCGCTGATTCGCGGCCAGGGAACCTATCTGAGCGACGACGAGATTTCGCGAGTGATCTCCTCGGTGGCGACCAGCGAGCCTCAATTCGTCAAGGAGCTGGTCCAGTTGAAGACCACCGAGCCGGCGGCGGAAGGCCCCAAGCTGAGCAGTCGCGATGAACTGTACGAAGCGGCCGTGGACGTGGTGATTCGCGAGGGGCGCGGGAGCGTGTCGCTCTTGCAGCGGACGCTGGGCATCGGTTACGGCCGGGCCGCCCGGCTGATCGACTACATGGCCGAAGACGGTGTGGTAGGGCCGTACAACGGTTCACAGGCTCGCGAGGTGCAGATCGGCCTGGAAGAATGGTCCCAGATGAACGGTCAGGAACAGGCCGCCAGGCCGGCCTCCCCAAGACCGCTGCGCAGCAACAAGATCCTGCTGGCGCCACCGCACGCGGAGTTGGACGACGAATACGAGCAACAGGAGCCGGAGGAAGACGAGGAACAGCTCGAAGAGGACGGCCTCCAGGAGTACGACGAAAAGCAGCAGGCATACGCCGAAGAGGAAGAGGAGGAGGAACAAGAAGAGGAGCCGTACGAGAAGGATGAATCGGACTACGAAGAAGAAGACGAGGACGAAGAGTGCGATGAAGACAATCAAGAAGACTACGAGGATGATCAGTTGGAAGGCGAGGCCGACGATGCGGAGGAAGAACACTGGACTGCCGAGAGCGCGTGACCATCCGGCCGACCGCAGGGGAAGTTGTCGAGCGGCCGTGCGGGCCCGGAGGCGATTCGCGCGGGGACCTCCCGCCGGTCATGCTTGGCTGGGGCATCGTGGACGCCCCCCCCATAAGGGCCGTCCCGTTTGTGTGGCCCAGCCGACGCGAATTCTGGCCACACCGGCGGTTCGCGACGGTTGACACGCCCAGCACCGTACTGTAAAGTTACGTGTTCGAGTCTTGATTTCGCAAGTTCGAGTTCCATCATGTCCATCCCGGTTGCCGACCCGATATGCAACGTTAGCCGCACCGTGGGCGTGGGCGTTAGCGTGGCCATTATTATCCGGGAGGCACGGCCTTAGGCTTCGAACCGGCGGAAGACCGACGAACACGAGCCCTGAGGCCGGGTGGCCTGAGGGTTTTTTTGTTGGCAATAATGGTAGTCAGTCGCCGGCAGGCCGCCGTACCGGCGGCCGCTAAACGGACAGAGTCGTACCGGCGGCCGCTGAACGTGCGAGTTTCACCCCCGGCCCCTCGCCCCTAATCTTGACTGCTAACCATGCGCGGCATCGAAATCTACGACACCACTCTTCGCGACGGCTCGCAGGCCGAAGGCGTCAGCTTCTCGTTGCAGGACAAGCTGCTGTTGACCCAACGGCTGGACGACTTAGGGTTCGATTATGTCGAGGGGGGCTATCCGGGCTCGAACGAGAAAGACAGCGAGTACTTCCGGCGAGTCGGCCGGTTGGGCCTGAAACACGTCAAGGTCTGCGCGTTCGGCATGACTCGCCGCAAGGGGGTCCGGCCGGAGGATGATCGGGGGCTGAAGATGCTGCTGGAATCGGCCGCCGGGGTGATCACCCTGGTCGGCAAGGCCTCGGTCTTCCACGTGGCCGAAGTGCTACAGGCCAGCCCGGAGGAGAACCTGGCGATGATCGCCGAGAGTGTCGCCTTTCTGGTCCGGTCCGGACGGGAGGTGATCTTCGACGCCGAGCACCTCTTCGACGGCTGGAAGGCAGATCCGGACCACGCGCTGTCTGCGCTGGTGACCGCGGCCGAGGCCGGGGCCCGCCTGGTGGTGCTCTGCGACACCAACGGGGGGAGCATGCCGGAAGAGATCGCCGAAATCACCACCGCGGCAGTGTCGCGGCTGCCCGTGCCGGTGGGCATCCACTGCCACAACGACTGCGACCTGGCCGTGGCCAATTCGCTGGCCGCGGTGGCCGCGGGCGCCGTGCAAGTGCAGGGGACGATCAACGGGTTCGGCGAGCGCTGCGGCAATGCCGACTTGATCTCGGTAATCGCCAACCTGGCCGTCAAGCAGCAGGGGTACGAGATTCTCCAGGGCAAGGACGCCGAGCATCTGACCGAGCTTTCGCGCTACGTCTACGAGATGGTCAACATGAACTTCCGCGCCCATCAGCCCTTCGTGGGCAAGAGTGCCTTTGCGCACAAGGGCGGAATGCACGTCAGCGCCATCGCCCGAACCGCCGCCAGCTACGAACACATCGACCCGCAACTGGTGGGCAACGAGCGGCGGATCCTGCTTAGCGAGCTTTCGGGCCGGGCCAACATCGTGGCGTTGACCTCCCGGCTGAACATCCCCCGCGACGGGGAGCTGATGGACCGGATCCTGGCCCGGGTAGTTTCCATGGAAAGCGCCGGCTACCAGTTCGAGGCCGCCGACGCCTCGTTCGATCTGCTGGTGCGCAGGTGCATGGGCACGTTCCAGCCGCACTTCGAGACGCTGCATTTCCACGTGACCTCGGACAACAAGGCCGGCGGTGAGGTGACGGCGGACGCCCTGGTGAAGGTCCGTATCGGGAAGGAAGTCCGTTTCGAGGCCGCCGAGGGGCACGGGCCGGTCGACGCCCTGGACGCCGCCATGCGCAAGGCCCTGAACGGCCGCTTTCCGGCCTTGAACGGTCTGCACCTGGTCGACTATAAAGTGCGCGTGATCAACGCCGAGGCCGCCACGGCCGCGCGGGTCCGCGTGGTAATCGAAAGCCAGGACGAAGACGACGTCTGGGGGACCGTCGGCGTAAGCGAGAACGTGATCGAGGCCAGTTGGCTGGCACTGATCGACAGTTACGAGTATAAGCTCTACAAGGACGAAGAGAGTGGTTAGCAGGCCGTTGAAAAAGTAGGGTGGGCACTGCCCACCAAATCCCCCGTGGAAGACGTCGAGCGGTTCTTGGTACCGACAACTAGCTGTTCGTTTTGTAAGTTTATGCGCAGTGTTTAGCGGCCGACGGCACGTCGGCCAGAATGCCGAGAGCGGCACCGACCGCTAGCCGCCGTACCGGCGGCTGCTAAACGGCCCGTCGCGGACTGCACAAGGACTTACGAAACGAACATCTAGCCACCGATCACTAACCACTGACCACCACCAACTTCATCTGCTCTAACCGCCAGCACGCAATGTCCACCGAACCAACCTTGTCCGACCTGCCCAAGCAGTACGATCATGCCGCCGCCCAGGACCGCTGGTACCGGTTCTGGGAAGAGGGGGGCTACTTTCACAGCCGGCCCAACGCCCAGCGGAAGCCCTATACGATCGTCATCCCGCCGCCGAACGTAACCGGGGCCTTGCACCTGGGACACGCCCTGAACAACCTGCTCCAGGATATCCTCATCCGGCAGAAGCGAATGCAGGGGTACGAGACCCTCTGGCTGCCGGGCACCGACCATGCCGGCATCGCCACCCAGGCCGTCGTCGAGCGGAGGCTGCTGGAAGAGGAAAACACCACCCGGCACGACCTGGGGCGCCAGGGCCTGGTGAAGAGGATTTGGGTCTGGAAGGAAGCGTACGAGTCGCGGATTCTCACCCAGTTGAAGGAGATGGGCTGTAGTTGCGACTGGCAGCGCACCCGCTTCACGCTGGATCCGATCTGCGCCCGGGCGGTCCGCCACACGTTCTTCAGCCTGTTCAAAGAGGGGTTGATCTACCGGGGCAAGCGGCTGGTCAACTGGGACACCATGCTACAGACCGCTGTGAGCGACGACGAGGTATTTCACGAGACGGTCTCCGGGCATTTCTGGTACTTCAACTACCCGGTGATCGAGCCCAAGCCCGGCGAGCCGCGGCACGTGACCATCGCCACCACCCGCCCCGAAACGATGCTGGGCGACACGGCCGTGGCGGTCCACCCCGATCCGGCCGCGGCTCTGGATAAGGCCGAGGCCGAGTTGAAGGCCCGGCTGGCCGCCGCGCCGGGAAAGCAGAAGGCCGAGATCCGGGCCGAGCTGGACGACGTGCGGCAGCGCCGCCAGACGATGCTCGGAGAGCTGCTCACCCTGCGCGACATGGCCCTGGACGGCCGCAAGGTGATGCTGCCGCTGATTCAGCGCGAGATCCCGCTGGTGGCCGACGAGTGGGCCAAGCCCGAGATGGGGACCGGCTGTGTGAAGATCACCCCCGCCCACGATCCCAACGACTACCAGGTCGGACTGCGGCGGAACCTGCCGATGGTCAACATCCTGAATCTCGACGGCACCTTGAGCGCGGAGGCCAAGCAGTACCAGGGTCAACCGGTGATGGAGGCACGCGAGAACGTGGCCGCCGACATGGATAGGCAAGGGCTGCTGGTCAAAGTCGAGGATCGCGAGATCGACCTGGCCCACAGCGACCGGTCCAAGACACCCATCGAGCCGTTGCTGACCAACCAGTGGTTCGTCAGAATGGATCGTCTGTCCCAGACGGCCATGGACGCGGTCAGCGACGGCAGGGTCAAGATCATCCCCGCGCGCTACGCCAAGGGCTACCACGACTGGCTCAGCGAGAAGCGCGATTGGCCCATCAGCCGGCAGCTCTGGTGGGGACACCAGATCCCGATTTGGCGCGTCACAGTTGAGGCTGAGCGCTATAAGGAAGAGTTGGATCCTGAGTCAAGTCTTGAGCGCGTCCGAGGTGAGTTCTACCAGGCCCTTTCCGACTTTGCAGAGGCTGCTGGGGTGAGCGACGAGATCGGGGCAGTGCAATCGGACCAATCCGAACCGACCTTCTTCATCTGCGCAGGATCGGAGCAGGCCGAGAGAGAACTTGGAAGCTTCTACCGCCGGCACCATCGTGCGCGTGTGACCGCTCCGTTTCATCCGGATGCACCCCTTGAGCCCAATTTAGCGCAAGAGGATCCACGCTATGCTCCAGATCGTGAACTCTGGCAGTGTATCGCCGTGATGACGGATCAGGAGGAAGACGTGCTGGACACCTGGTTCAGCTCGGCGCTCTGGCCCCATTCCACACTGGGCTGGCCGGAGCAGACCGAGGAACTCAACTACTACTATCCCACGTCGGTGCTGATCACCAGCCGCGACATCATCACCCTCTGGGTTGCCCGAATGGTGATGTTCGGGCTGCACAACATGGGCGAGATCCCCTTTCACGAGGTGTACATTCATCCCAAAATCCTGGACGGTTACGGCGAAGGCATGTCGAAGTCGAAGGGCAACGGGGTGGACCCGGTCGACGTGATGGAGAAGTTCGGCGCCGACTCGCTGCGGTTCGGACTGGCCCACCTGACCACCGAGACGCAGGATTTCCGCATGCCGGTCGATTTCGAGTGTCCGCACTGCGGGAAGCTGATCGGGCAGACCAGGGACAATCGCGTCCTGCCACGGATCAAGTGCAAGCACTGCGGCGGCGAGTTCTGCACCCAATGGGCCGAGAAGCCCCAGGACAAGGCCCTGCCGCGGGGAGCGGTGGTCAGCGATCGGTTCGAGCTGGCCCGGAACTTCTGCAACAAGCTCTGGAACGCCTCGCGATTCGCGCTGATGAACCTCGATGGCTTTACTCCCGGCGAAGTGGCCGATGCGGAGCTGCTGGTAGAGGACCGCTGGATCCTCAGCCGCCTCTCGACGGTCACCCGGCAGGTGACCGAGGCGCTGGCGGAGTACAAGTTTGCCGACGCGGCCCGGGCGCTCTACGACTTTTCGTGGGACGAGTTTTGCAGTTTCTACGTGGAGATGGTCAAGGCCCGGCTGCGGGACGAGTCGGCCCGGCCGGTGACCCAACGGGTGTTGGCCCACACGCTGGATACGCTGCTGCGGCTGCTGCACCCGCTGGCGCCGTTTGTGACCGAAGAGGTCTGGCAGTTGCTCGGCGAAGTGGCACCGCAGCGCGGTCTGGAGGCGGTCGGTCCGGCGGCCGAGAGCATTATCATCGCCCCGTGGCCGGAGCGCGATCCGGCGCGGGAGGACCCGCAGATCGAGGCCCGATTCGCCCGGTTCCAGGAGGTTCTGCGAGCGGTCCGCGAGATCCGCAGCCGGCAGAACGTGCCGCCTAAGCAGCAGATCGAGTTTTCGGTTCGCTGCGACGCGGAGACGGCCGAGCTGCTCGGGCCGATGGAGCCCTACTTCACCTCGATGGCCGCCGCCCGACCGACGGCCTTTGGCCCGGAGGTGGAGGCCCCCGCGCTGAGCGCCAACGTCACGTTGCCGGGGATCGAGGTCTTCGTGGACCTGGCGGAGTTGATCGATCTGGAGGCGGAGATTGCCAAAAAGAAGCAGGAGATGGAGAAGCGGGAGCGTTTGATCGCGGCCAAGGAGAAGAAGTTGGAGAACAAGAAGTTTCTTGAACGGGCACCGGCGGCGGTGGTGCAGAAGGAGCGCGACAGCCTGGCGGAGTTGCTGGAGGTGCAGGCAAAAGACACGGCCGCGGTAACTACGATGGTAAGTCAGCTCGGCCGGACCCAACGCCGAGAAGAATCGGCCGACTGACTTCTCGTTTAGCCGCCGACGGCACGTCGGCGATCACGTGGCCCGTTGGAAAAGGGTCGATGTCCTGCAATTGTGTGCCACTGCTTCGCAGAAGCAGTGCCGTTGGTATTTCCTGCCGAAAAGCACTGCTTCTGCGAAGCAGTGGCACACTGTTTTTCAACGGTCGGCTAAACGGGGCGGAGGCGTCCCATGTCTGACATCAACCCCTACGAATCTCCCCGAGCCATCGAGCCGATGGTGGTGGCCGAGTTGGGCGAGCCGGAGGACGGCGGCGTTTGGCGGCAGGGGAACCTGCTGGTGATGCACAAACGGTCCACGCTCCCCGATCGGTGCGTCAAAAGCAACCAGCCGGCCCACGGCCGGAAGTTCAAGCGGCGTCTCTATTGGCACCACCCGGTGATCTATCTGGCGATTCCGTTGGGCCTGCTGGGCTACATCGTTCTGGCGGTGGTGTTTCAGAAGGACGCGGTGATCCACATTGGCCTTAGCCCCGAGCGGATCTCAAGACGCCGGAGCATGCTCCTGATCGCCTGGAGCCTGGGCATCGGTTCGATCCTGCTGGTCGTCGTGGGTCTGGCCAGCCTGCGCGAAATCGGAGGGCTGATGGCATGGGCGGGCGTGGTCGGGTTTCTGGTCGCGGTGATCTGCGAACGCCTCGCTCCCTCGGGCACGGTGTCGGCCAAACGGATTACGAAAGACTACGTGTGGCTCAAGGGGGTGCATCCCGACTACCTGGCCGAGCTTCCCGAATGGCCGAATCCTGCCTGAGCGGGCCCGATGGGCGGGTGGCCATAGCCGGCACGTGGGCGCGTGCCGGGAGGACGTCCGGGGGACGTTGTCCCCCGGCTATTTGCAGCGTCTCCCGGAAGGACTCCTCGAACCGAGCTTCCCAACCCCACTAGCCAAACCGGACGGTCGGGGCCTATAATGGAATTCTTGCAGGGGGCCTTACTGTTCGAGTCTCCCGCCCGAGCTGTCTTGCACGAGGATACGGCCATGCCCGTCCCCATGGAATTGTCGCGGATTATTATCAGCGAAGTCAACGATCAGCAGGTGATCTACCTCAAGGAGATAGACGGCGAGCGGACATTTCCCATCTTGATCGGGATCTTCGAGGCCACCAGCATCGACCGGCGGGTGAAGGGTTATCCGTCGCCGAGGCCGTTGACGCACGACCTGGTGGTCAACGTGGTGGAGAACCTGGGGGCCGAGCTACAGGACGTGATCATCAGCGAGTTGAAGGAGCACACCTATTTTGCCAGGCTGCGGGTCCGGCACGAAGGCGAGTTGATCGAGATCGACGCCCGGCCCTCCGACGCGATCGCCGTGGCGGTCACCTGCGAGCCGGCCCTGCCGATCTACGTCAACGAAGACGTGCTGAACGACGTGTTGGGGGAATGAGGAACGATGAATTATGAACGATGAATTATGAATTATGAATGATCTGTCGCGCCCACTCCATCATTCATCATTCATCATTCATCGTTCATCATTCATCATTCTGCATTCTCTTCAGATCATCACGTCGGCGAACTCTTTTCTCAGCGCTTCCAGGCTTTGCTGGCCCTTTTGTCCGTCGACTACCGCGTTGATGCGGACCTCGCTGGTGCTGATCATGTCGACGTTGACGCCGGCGGCGGTCAGCGATTTGAACATCCGGCTGGCCACGTCCACGTGGCTCCGTATGCCCACGCCGAAGACCGATAGCTTGGCAACCTTCGGACAACTGGTGGGCGGCGGGCAATCGAGCACTTGGGCCAGCCCGGTCGTAAGCTGCAGAGCCTTGTCGAGATCGTCTTGCGCCACGGTGAAGGAGAGATTCGCACGGCCTTCGCGGCCGAAGCTCTGAATGATCATGTCCACCATGATGCCGGCCTCGGCGATTTCGTCGAAGACCTGTGCGGCCAGCCCCGGTATGTCGGGCAGATCGACGGCGGTCACCCGGGCCTGCGAATCGTCCAGCGTGATATCCTCGATGATCAGTTCCTCCATGCGTTCCATTCGGGCGACGAGCTGGGCAGTGCCGCCGGCAGCGGGGGACGCTGTGCCGCCGGCAGCGGGGGACGCTGTGTCGCCGGCAGCGGGGGACGCTGTGTCGTTGGAATCGGACCTTGGGATCTTGCCGTCGCCGGCCAGCTCGGTCTCGGCGGGTTTCCGGTCGAGTTGAAAAGCCTCGTGTACGGTCCGTAATGCCTCCTGGGCGAATTGGCGCTGGATGAGCACCGAGATCTTGATTTCGCTGGTGGTGATCATGAGGATGTTGATCCCCTTCTCGGCCAGCGAGCGGAACATCTTCTCGGCCACGCCCGTCTGCGTGGCCATACCCAGTCCCACCACCGAGATCTTCGACACTTCATCGTCGTGGCTGTATCCCTCGGCCCCCAACTCTTCGGCCGCCTCTTCGACGGCCGTCAGGGCGGTGGGCAAGTCGTCGCGAAAGACCGTGAACGACATATCGGCGTGGCCCTGGGCACCCACGTTCTGCACGATCATGTCCGTGGCGATGTTCCTGGCGGCCATTTTGGATGAGATCAGCATGGCCGCCCCCGGCCGGTCGGGAACTCCCAGCACGGTGATCCGGGCCTCGTTCTTGGCCATTGCGGCCCCGCAGACCGGCATGTCGGGGGCTTCCGGCCGGCTGGTAATCATGGTGCCGGGAGTGTCGCTGAAACTGCTGCGGACGTGTACCGGCACGGAGAACTTGTTGGCAAACTCGATCGAACGGTTGTGCATCACTCCCGCCCCCGCGCTGGCCAACTCGAGCATCTCGTCGTAGCTGATCCGCCGGCAGCGGCGAGCTTCGGGCATGACGCGGGGGTCGGTGGTGTAGATGCCGTCGACGTCGGTGTAGATTTCGCAGGAATCGGCCCCCAGAACGGCCGCCAGGGCCACTGCGGTGGTGTCGCTGCCGCCGCGTCCCAGGGTGGTGATGTTGAAGGCCTCGTCGATCCCCTGGAATCCGGCCGCGATCACGATCTTGCCCGCGTCCAGCGCCTGGCGCATCCGCTCGGTGGAGATCGACTGGATGCGGGCCTTGGTGTGGGTGCTGTCGGTGACGATGCCGATCTGGGCACCGGTGAGGCTGATGGCCTCGTGTCCCAACGAGTGGATGGCCATGGCCATCAAGGCCACGCTGACCTGTTCGCCGGTCGAAAGCAGCATGTCCATCTCGCGGGCGGGCGGCTCTTCGCTGATCTGCCGGGCCAAGTCGACCAGCATGTCGGTGTTCTTGCCCATCGCACTGACCACCACCACCACCTGGTTGCCTTCCATTTGTGCGCGAACGGCCTTGCGGGCCGCCGAGAGGATCTTTTGGCTGTCGGCCACACTGGTTCCGCCGAATTTTTGGACGATGATCGACATGGTTGCAACAGAGGTTACGGTTGAGGGATTAGGGGCCGGGGAATCGGATGGTTGTGGCGTTGCGGGGCCAGTGGCACCAGTGGCACCAGTGGCACCAGTGGCACCAGTGGCACCAGTGGCACCGGCGTCTCGCCGGTGGTCATCCCGACTCGCTTTCAGCTTCATCCGGGAAAACATCACATTGTTGATAGAACCAAGGATACTCTTCCGCAGTCGCCGCGAGGTCGTCCTTCACGGGGTTATTCCGAAGATACTGCCACTTTTCCCACAACTCCCTTTCGTTCCTGATGATCCGGTCTTCCCGTTCGTCTTGCCAGACGGCGCCCGACTTTCCGCGGAGCCGATTGATCTGATGCGCGCTATAGCTCTTCACGCTGTGGAGAATCGAGCCAAGTGGATACCACACGGGCGAGGGTTCTTCAGGAATCCTTAGAGGTTGTACAAGGACGTGTACGTGGTCCGGCATGACGACAGCGGCGTAGAGTGTCCAACGGACGCTATCCCAATGACGTATCGCTGCCAGTGTGAGTGTACGTTCCTCGGCGGTGAGGCAGGTTTTCTGGAACGTCCTCCACGTAACGAAGTAAACACTCCCGGGGTCTTCCCAGTGGGGTAGATTGCGGCGCGTGGCCATGAACGCGCTGACACCCTTCACCGGCGGGACGCCGGTGCCACTGGGGGGAGTGCCGGTCGACGTGGCGTTCTTGGCCCCTGTCGCCTGCTCTTCTCGCTTGTTTTGTATTTCGTCTCGCATATTGCTGAAGAGCCATTCGGAAGTTCCCACCGGCGAGACGCCGGTGCCACTGTTTTCCGGGATCAAGCTTTCCGGGATCAAGCTTTCCAGGATCAAGCGGCTTAGTTTCCGAGGAAGTACGACATCAACTTCCACCCATCTTCGAATACGAGCTCCGATCGCCCCGCCGTGTTCTCCTGATAGGTGGTTGCCGCGTCGGGCCGGACGCCGTCGCCCGCGATGGCCCAGGGAACGAAGCCGTGGCTGTGGGTCTTTGTCCGCAGGGGAGTGGGGTGATCGGGCGAGACCAGGATACGGTAGTCGCCGCGAAGCTTCAAGGCCTCGTGTACGGGGGCCACAATGTGCCGGTCGATTTCTTCGAGGGCCGCGATCTTGGCTTCCACATCGCCCTGGTGCGAGGCCTCGTCGGTGGCCTCCACGTGGACGCAGACCAGATCGAACCGCTGGAGGGCCTCGACGGCGTAGCGGCCCTTGGCGGCGTAGTCGGTATCGATGTATCCGGTGGCTCCGGGCACCTCGATCCGCTGCCAGCCGATCAGCGTGGCCAGGCCGCGGAGCAGATCGACGGCCGTAATCATGGCCCCTTGCTTGCCGTGCAACTCGGCAAACGGCTGCAACCGGGGCTTGCGCCCCAGGCCCCAGAGCCAGATGTTGGTGGCGGGCAGCTTGCCCTGGCGGCGGCGGGCGACGTTGATCGGATGGTCGGCAAACAACCCTACGCTGTCGCTCATCAGTTGGCACAACAGCTCGCTGCCCGGCCCGCGGGGATAGTCGTCCAGCACCGGCTTGTCGGTGAGATCGTGGGGCGGGGTTGCGCGGGTGTCGGGCGAGAAGGGCGCCGGGCGGCCGGAACTTCGAAAGACCAGAAGGTTCCGGTAACTCACTCCCGGGTAGAACTGCAGGCGGTCGTCGGCGAGTTCATCCTGGGCGGTCCGCAGCAGTTCGGCGGCCTCCTGGGAGGAGATATGTCCGGCCGTGAAATCGCGCATCACCTGGTCTTCGATGGTCACCAGGTTGCAGCGGACGGCCCAGTCCTCGGGGCCCAACTCTATCCCCTGGGCGGCGGCCTCCAGGGGAGCCCGGCCGGTGAAATGTTCCAGCGGGTTGTAGCCCAGCAGGCTCAGCATGGCCACGTCGGAGCCGGCCGGCATGGAGCCGGGGACGTTGCTGGAGCGGCCGATCCGTCCCGCGGCGGCCACCGCGTCCATCGCCGGGATGTCGGCCGCCTCGAGCGGCGTCCGGCCGCCGAGCGACTCCTGGGGCTCGTCGGCAGAGCCGTCGGGAATGATGATGGCGTATTTCATCGTCAGGGGCGAGGGTTTGGGAAAAGGGGAATGCAGAATGAAGAATGCAGAATGAAGAATGCCGGAGGGTTACAGTGATTCTTGAATTCTTCATTCTTCATTCTGCATTCTTCATTCTGCATTGATCCTTCCCTCAGTGCCGCACTCTCATCCGGATCGTGCCGGCGTGAACGCAGAGGAGTCGCTCGATCGCGGCCAGGGCCTGGCTCACGGCGCCTTCGGCCGCCGAGTGGGTCATAATCACCAGCGGGACCGCGCCGCCGGCCTCTTCCTCGGTTTCGTGCTGGATGACCGAGGCGATGGAGATCTTGTGCCCGCCGAGGATGCCGGCGATCTCGGCCATCACTCCGGGGCTGTCATCCACGTTGAAGCGGAGGTAGAAGCGGCCGGGCACCTGGGCCGGGTCGCGGACGGCCACCGGTGCCTGGCGGTCGTCGGACCAGAGGTCCAGCGTACGGAACGTAATTGCCATGCGGCCCACGACCGTGTCGATCAGGTCGGCCACCACCGCCGAGGCGGTGGGCATCTGGCCGGCCCCCAGGCCGTGGAAGAAGACCTGGCCCACGGCGTCGCCCATCACACGGATCGCGTTGTACGCCCCGCGGACCTCGGCCAGGGGCGTGCCGCGGCGGACCAGCGTGGGAGAGACGTGCAGCTCCAACCCCTCGGCAACCAGGTTGGCCACGGCCAGCAGCTTCACGTTGTAGCCCAGTTCCCTGGCGTAGCGGACGTCGGCCACGTCGACCGTATCGATTCCCGTGCGGGGGATCTCCCGCCAGTTGACCCGCGCGCCGAAGGCCAAATGGGCCAGGATGGCCAGTTTCTGAGCGGCGTCGCTGCCGTCGACGTCCATGGTCGGATCGGCCTCGGCATAGCCCCGTCGCTGGGCCTCGGCCACCGTGGCGGCGTAGTCTGACCCCTTCTGCTCCATCTCGGTGAGGATGAAGTTGCTGGTGCCGTTGAGGATGGCGTGGATCGACTGGATCTGATTGGCCGTGAGACACTCGCCGATGGCGGCGATGATTGGTATCCCACCGGCCACCGAGGCCTCGAAGGCGATGGATCGCCCCAATTGGCGGGCCCGATCGAACAGTTCCGGACCGTGGGCGGCCAACAGCGCCTTGTTGGCGGTGATCACATCCTTGCCGCTTTCCAGGATCTGGAGCATTATCGACCGGGCCGGCTCCAGGCCGCCTATGAGCTGGACCACCGCGGTGATTTCCGGATCGTCGATAACCTTCGATAAATCGTCGGTCAACAATCCCTCCGGCAGGGTGACGTCGCGCGGCCGGGCGAGGTCCGGATCGACGACTCGGAGCAGGTGGATCGGCCGGCCGGCGTGGCGGGCGATTCGCTCGCCGCTGTCCAGCAAAAGCCGGGCCACTCCCGACCCGATCGTCCCCAGACCAACAATGGCGACCTTGGCACTATTCATCAGTAGCAGGCTTCGAGTGCGGATTAAGGTACTGAAGAATTCTAATCCTAGGATAGCTTATGGGCGGCCGTCAAGCGGGCGCCGGCCCCGTCGTTCGGGGTCTTGCATGAATCTCCGGGCCGGTCATACTGGGGGAGCTTCGAGGAGGCCCGTTCTTGGCGTCCGCTGCCGGGGCCGTCCATCTTTACCAGCAGACAGGCTTTACCAGCAGACAGGGGAACCATCGGTGGAATCAACCGCACTGGAGTTTTTTAAGAAAGCCTTGGAGACTCCCAGCCCTTCCGGCTACGAGAGTCCCTTGCAGCAGATCGTCCGCGATTACGCGGCCGACTTTGCCGACGAGGTGAGAACCGACGTGCACGGCAACGTGATCGCGGTGAAGAACCCGGGGGCCCCGCTGCGGGTGATGCTGGCCGGGCATTGCGACCAGATCGGGCTGATCGTGCAGCACATCGACGACGAGGGGTTCCTCTACATCCAGCCGATCGGCGGTTGGGATCCCCAGATGTTGATCGGCCAGCGGATGACCGTCTGGACCGACGGCGGACCGGTGTTTAGCGTCATCGGCAAGAAGCCGATCCACTTGTTGACCGACGAGGATCGCAAGAAGGTCCCCAAGATGAAGGACCTCTGGCTCGATATCGGAGCGGTCGACAAGGAGCAGGCCGAAGAGGTGGTCCGTGTGGGTGACGCGGTGACCGTCGAGCTGGGGCTGAACACCATCCGCAACGACCGGGCCGTCTCACCCGCGATGGACGACAAATCGGGCATGTGGGTAGTGATGGAGGCGCTGCGGCGGGCAGACAAGGCGAAACTGGACTGCGCCCTGTATGCCGTGTCGACCGTTCAGGAAGAAATCGGGCTGCGCGGGGCCAAGACCAGTTCGTTCGGGATCGAGCCGCACCTCGGCGTGGCCGTCGACGTTACCCATGCCACCGATTGTCCCACCATCGAAAAGAAGGAAGAGGGCGACGTCAAGCTGGGCAAGGGGCCGGTGATCTCTCGCGGACCGAACATGAACCCCCGGGTCGTGCAGCGACTGGTACGGACTGCCGACGAGCAGAAAATCCCTTATCAACTCGCCGCCGAGGGCCGCGCCACCGGTACCGATGCCAATGCGATCCAGGTCAACCGCAGCGGCGTGGCCACCGGGCTGGTGAGCATTCCCAACCGTTACATGCACAGCCCCGTGGAGATGATCTCGCTGGAGGACCTGGACTGGGCGGCCGAGCTGTTGGCCCGATTTACGGAGGGACTGACGGCGGACGCGGAGTTTGTGCCGCGGTAGAAGATGAGCAGAATAATGGATGCAGAATGCAGAATGATGAACGGCAAGCCGGCGCACCTGCTTCATCATTCATCATTCATCATTCTGCATTCTCCTCGAATCTATCTGCCAAAATGGCATGCGTCTGAAATCACCCTCCTCGGCACGTCGGCGCAGGCAGGAGTCTTGATTGCCGCAAGGTGTTTTGCTTCAACACTTTGTGGCGCGTGCCGGCGGCATTGGCACGGCGGTTGCAATCGTGGGCGTGAAGTTAGTCGTGGCCTGCCAAATGTGGGCACCGTGCCTGGCTGTCTATCGACTTTAACCAGGAAAACACCGCCCGAGGGCCGGCTCCCCAGTGTGCCCACGGCAGACTGGGCGACCGCCGGGTGAAACCGCATCTAAAGCCATCAACAGGAGGAATCCGCTGTGGCAAAGCAGATGGTCTTCGAAGACGAGGCTCGGCAGCCGCTGGCTGTCGGCGTGAGCAAACTGGCCCGGGCCGTCACCACTACGCTTGGTCCCCGGGGCCGCAATGCCGTTCTGGACAAGGGCTGGGGCGCGCCGAAAGTGACCAAGGACGGCGTGGCCGTGGCCGAGGAGATCGAGCTGGACGACCCGTACGAGAATCTCGCCGTCCAGTTGGTCAAGGAAGCGGCCACCAAGACAAACGACGCCGCCGGCGACGGGACGACCACCGCCACCGTGCTGGCCGAAGCGATCTACAAAGAGGGTCTGCGGATGGTGGCCGGCGGGGCCGATCCGATGTCGCTCTGCCGGGGTGTCCACAAGGCCACCGACGCGGTGGTCAAGGCGGTGGAGAAGATGTCCCGGCCCATCGACGAGAAAAGCAAGAAAGAGATCGCCCAGGTGGCCACCATTGCCGGCAACAACGACCCGTCGATCGGGGCCGTGCTGGCCGACGCCTTTGTGAAGGTGGGCAAGGACGGCGTGATTACCGTCGAGGAAGGTCGCCAGGCCGAGACTCACGTCGAGGTGGTCGAGGGGATGCAGTTCGACCGCGGCTTCCTCTCGCCCCATTTCGTTACCGATCAGGAGAGCCAGACCGCCGAATTGGAAAAATGTCTGGTGCTTGTACACGAAGAGAAAATCTCCAGCGCGAAGGACCTGGTGCCCTTATTGGAGGCGGTAAGCAAGTCCGGCAAGCCTCTGCTGGTGATCGCTGAGGACGTCGAGGGCGAGGCCCTGGCGACCTTGGTGGTCAACAAGTTGCGGGGGATTCTCAACGTCTGTGCCGTCAAGGCCCCCGGCTACGGCGACCGACGAAAGGCCATGCTGGGCGACATCGCCACGCTCACCGGCGCCCAGGCCATCTTCAAGGACCTGGGCGTGAAACTCGACGGGGTCAAGATCTCGGACCTGGGAACCGTCAGGAAAGTGACCGTGGACGCCGACAACACGACGATGGTCGGCGGCGCCGGCGGCAAGGCTGCTATCGACGGCCGGGTCGACCAGATCCGCAAGGAGATGGAAGTTACCGACAGCGATTATGATCGCGAGAAACTCCAGGAACGGCTGGCCAAGCTTGCCGGAGGCGTGGCGCAGATCAACTGCGGGGCGGCCACCGAGACCGAAATGAAGGAACGCAAGGCGCTGTTGGAGGACGCCCGGGCGGCGACCCAGGCGGCCCTGGAGGAAGGAATCGTGCCGGGCGGCGGTGTGGCCCTGTTGCGTAGCGTCAAGGCGGTCGACAGGCTGAAACTCTCCGGCGACGAGGCCCTGGGGGCCAAGGTGGTGCAGAAAGTTCTGGACGCCCCGCTCAGGGCGATCGCCGAAAACGCCGGCCTTGACGGCGCCGTGGTGGTCAACCGGGTGCGACGCATGAAGGGCCAGAGCGAGGGCTACGACGCAGATAAGAACAGCTATTGCGACCTGGTCGAGGCGGGGATCATCGACCCGACCAAGGTGGTTCGGGTGGCGTTGCAAAACGCCGCCAGCGTGGCCGGCGTGCTGCTTACGTCTTCCTGCCTGGTAACCGACATTCCCAAGGACGAAGATGAAGCCGGCCCAGGGCCACCGGGAGGGGGCGGCATGGAAGGCATGGGCGGAATGGGAGGCATGGGAGGCGGCATGGGAGGCGGCATGGGAGGCGGCATGGGAGGCGGCATGGGTGGCATGGGAGGCTTCTAGCCGGTCACGGCGTTGCGATGCCGTGGGCAAGTCAGCATGCTGAGGATTCCAAGAGGAACTAAAGAACTAACTGATTAGAGGGAAGAAAATCATGAAGAAAATCAACCTGAGGCCTTTGGACGATCGGGTCGTGGTGGAGCCGGTCGAGGCGGAGGAGGTGACCTCCGGCGGCATCGTGTTGCCCGACACCGCCCAGGAGAAGCCCCAACGCGGCACCGTTTTGGCGGTGGGCCCCGGCAAACTGCTCGACAGCGGCGAGCGGGGTGAGTTGTCGGTGGGGATCAGCGATGAGGTGATCTACGGCAAGTACGCCGGCTCCGACATCGAGGTCGACGGACGGGAGATGAAGATCCTCCGCGAAAGCGACATTCTGGCCAAGGTGATCAAGTAACCCGCGCGGTTTGCTGGTGGCGATGCCCGCAGTCTCGCCGCGGGTCGAACCAGCAGGTCAGCGTGCAACAATTGTCAGAGTAAGGAACCACCATCGTGGCTAAACAACTGATGTTTGAATATCAGGCCCGAAGCAAAATGCTCCAGGGCGTGGAGAAACTGACCGACGTGGTTGCGGTGACCATGGGGCCCACCGGACGGAACGTAATCCTCGACAAGTCGTTTGGCGGACCGACGGTTACCAAGGACGGCGTGACGGTCAGCAAGGAAATCGAGCTGGAAGACCGCTTCGAGAACATGGGCGCCAAGCTGGTCAACGAGGTCGCGTCGAAGACCTCGGACGTGGCCGGCGACGGCACCACCACCGCCACGGTGCTGGCTCGTGCGATTCTCCGCGAGGGCTTTCGGAACGTGGCCGCCGGGAGCAATCCGGCGGCGGTTCGGCGCGGCATCGAAAAGGCCGTGGATGCGGCTGTCGATCATCTCTATTCGATGGCCAAGGCCGTAACCACGGAGGACGAAATCGCCCACGTGGGCGCCATCAGCGCCAACAACGACCAGTCGATCGGCAAGCTGTTGGCCGAGGCCATGACCAAAGTTGGTAACGACGGCGTGATTACCGTGGAAGAGGGTAAGACGACCGAAACGACCTACGAGGTGGTCGAGGGGATGCAGTTCGACAAGGGCTACCTCTCGCCCTACTTCATCAACCGCACGCCGGAGATGGACTGCGTATTGGAGGACGTCTACCTGCTGATCCACGAGAAGAAAATCAGCAATCTGCGCGACCTGCTGCCGATCCTGGAGAAGATCAGCACCACGGGAAAGCCGTTGTTGATCATCGCCGAGGACATCGAGGGCGAGGCCCTGACGACCCTGGTGGTCAACAAGCTTCGCGGTGTATTGAACATCGCGGCGATCAAGGCCCCCGGCTTCGGCGACCGACGAAAGGCCATGCTGGGCGACATCGCCGTGCTCACCGGCGGTACGATGATCAGCGAGGACCTGGGCCTGAAGCTGGAGAATCTGACCCTGGAGCACCTCGGCCGGGCCAAGAAGATCACGGTCGACAAGGACACCACGACGATCGTGGAAGGGGGGGGCAAGAGGGCCGAAATCAAGAACCGCGTCGATCAGTTGAAGAACCAGATCGAAGCCACCGACAGCGACTACGACCGCGAGAAGTACCAGGAGCGGCTGGCCAAGCTCAGCGGCGGGGTGGCGGTGGTGTCGGTGGGCGCCAGCACCGAGATCGAAATGAAGCAGAAGAAGGCCCGCGTGGAAGACGCGCTGCACGCCACCCGTGCCGCCGCCGAGGAAGGCATCTTGCCGGGCGGCGGAGTGGCCTTGTTGCGGTGTATCGAGGCGGTCGAGAAGGCCCGTGGCACTGCCCGGGGAGACGAGAAGATCGGCGTGGACATCGTGAGGTACGTGCTGGCGGCTCCGATCCGGCAGATCGCCGACAACTGCGGAGTGGACGGGTCGGTGGTGGCCGATGAGGTCGGCCAGAAACCCGTCAACACGGGCTACGACGCCAACGCAGGTGAGTACGTGGACATGTACAAGGCGGGTATCATCGATCCGTTGAAGGTGGTCCGAACGGCGCTGGAAAACGCCGCCAGCATTGCGGGCTTGATGCTGACGACCGAGACTCTGGTGACCGACCTGGGCAAAGAGGACAAGAAGAAGTACATCGAGGGGAGCGTCCACTGAGAATGGGCCGGGGAGCTTCCGGGGGCGAAACGGACATTGAAGCCGAGTCGACGGCAACGGGGCCACCTCCCCACGGGGTGGCCCTTTTTTGCGAGTAATTGGGATAACCGGCGGGGTGGCCGTAGGGTAGAATAGTACATTTGAACAACTGTCCCCCCTCCATCCGGCCATGGTAACGATGGCTGAGAAACGCGACTATTACGAGGTGCTCGAGGTCGACCGGACCGCCACGGAATCCCAAATTTCCGAGGCGTATCGCAGGCTGGCCCTGAAGTACCACCCCGACCGCAACCGCGACGACGAGCAGGCCGTGACCCGGTTCAAGGAGGCGGCCGAGGCCTTCGAGGTGCTCAGCAACCCCGAGAACCGGTCGCGGTACGATCGCTTCGGTCACTCCGGTCTGGAGGGACCGGGCGGAGGGGCTCCTCAGTTTCACGACGTGTCGGACATTTTCGAGGCATTCGGAGACATTTTCGGGTTTGGGGACATCTTCGGCGGCCCCAGCAGAGGGCGCCGCGTCCGCCGAGGCGCCGATATCCGTTGCGAACTGACTATTGGCCTGCTGGAAGCGGCGCACGGCACCTCCAAGACCGTGACCTTTCAACGTCACCAGCAGTGCCAGACCTGCGGCGGCTCCGGCGCCAAGCCGGGAACCAAGCCCGAGATCTGCCGCTACTGCGGCGGTCAAGGCCGCGTGCGACAGTCGACCGGTTTCTTTTCGATGACCACCACCTGCCCCTCGTGCCACGGCCGCGGAACGGAGATCCGCAAGCCGTGTTCCTCCTGTCGTGGTACGGGGTTCGTATCCAAACGTGTTACGAGGAAGGTGAACGTGCCGGCCGGGGTCGACGATCAGACCCAGTTGCGGCTGTCGGGCGAAGGCGAACCGAACCCCAACGGCGGTCAGCCGGGAGATTGTTATTGTTTCATCAAGGTGACCCCCCACCCGCTCTTTCAGCGCCACGGCAGAGACGTGATCTGCGAGGTTCCGATCAGCTACTCGCAGGCGGCCCTGGGGGCACCCATCGAGGTTCCCACGCTGGACGGGAGGACGGAGATCGAGATTCCCGCGGGCACACAATCGGGCAAGGTCTTCAAGCTAGGCGGCCGCGGGATGCCCGACACTCGATACCGCGTCAGGGGTGACCTGCTGGTCCAGGTCCACATCGAGGTTCCCCAGAAACTCACTGCGGAGCACCAGGAGATCCTCAGGAAACTGGCGGAGTTGGAGCAATGTGACGTTACTCCCGCCCGAAAGAACTTTTTCGAGAAACTCAAGGAATACTTCCATTCCGGATGACCGGCCGGGACCAAGGGAGGATGAAGCGTGTCGAAGAAGAAACGCAGCAAGACAGTTCCCACGAACGCGACGGAAGCCGACCATCCGGACGCCGGGGACTCGACGTGCCGGCAGTCGGCGTCCGAACGGGTGGAGCCAGAGGCATCGAAACCGGCGGACCTGAAGGCCGCGGCGCGGGAGGCGGCAACCGATCAACTGGCCGCCGAAATGGCGTCGGCAACGGAGAAAGTGCGGGAAGAGGAAGCCAGACCTGCCGAATCGCTTCAGACCGAGTTGCAGGAGGCCAAGGACCGCGCTTTGAGAACGCAGGCGGAACTGGAAAACTACCGCAAGCGCGTCGCCCGGGAAACACGGGAGCAACGCCGCTACGCCTATCTTCCGCTGATGCGCGACCTCTTGCCGGTGCTGGACAACATGGATCGGGCGATCGAGGCGGCCGAGAAGACACACGATACGGCCTCGCTTCTGGAAGGCGTCAAGATGGTAGCCCGCCAACTCAAGGATGTCCTCCAGCGGCACGACTGCGTTCGGATCCGGGCGCTGAACGAGCCTTTCGATCCCCATTTGCACGAAGCCATCTCGCAGCAACCCTCAGACGAGCACCCGGCCGGAACGGTGGTGCTGGAGACCCAGACCGGTTTTCAATTGCACGACCGAGTGGTGCGGCCCAGCCAGGTAATCGTTTCCACTACGGACCGCACCAACCACGACGCCGGCGGCCAGTAGCCGCTGGACTTGACCTTCACACCCCCATACCCATTCACTCCAAACCAGACAGCCACCATGCCGACTTACGACTACGTCTGCGACGCTTGCGATCATCAGTTCGAATTGTATCAGTCGATCAAGGCGGCCACGAAACGAAAGTGCCCCAGTTGCGGCCGGATGAAGCTCCGCCGCTTGATCGGTCCGGGCGCTGCGATCATGTTCAAGGGCTCGGGATTTTACAAGACCGACTACCGCAGCGAGTCGTACAAGAAGGGCGCGGCGGCGGAGAAGTCGGGTGACGGCGCGAGCCAGGACGGCAAGGGCAAGAAGAAGCCCGCGGCCAAGGCCGAGAAGACCAGCAACGCCAAGGAAAGCTGAGCAGCGTTTGGTGATTCTGGAGATTCCGCAACGTTCAACAGGCGGTTGATAAAGGGTGGCACTGCTGGCTTGTCCAGCAGTGCGGAACGCGTTCTCCGAGAAAAACACTGCTGGACAAGCCAGCAGTGGCACCCAAATCCTTGGAAGCCAACTTTTTCAGCGGGTTGGCGGGGGGTGTTCATTGGTAGGCTCTGGGAGATCTTGATCCGATGCCTCCCCTTCGCTGCTCCATCTGCGACAGGCTGTTCGAGCCAGAGCAGACCCCGGCGATGCCCTTTTGCAGCCACCGTTGCCGATTGATCGACCTGGAGCGTTGGCTCGACGAGAATTATGGTCTGGTACACGAGCCGGACGAGGAATCGGAGGAGGGAGCAGCGGAGGAGTAGAGCCGGCTGTCGGTTGCGCTTGCACCAACGGCCCAGGTACGTATAATGCCGGGGACGAAAACCAGGGGTCTTTGGGCACGATGCGGGGGGAATGTCGTTATGTCGGACAACAATCGCGACACACTGCGTGCGGTGGCCTGGTCGGAGATTCTCCCCTGGCTGGTGATTTTCCGGACCTTTCGGCTGGCGATCGCACCGCGCGTGCTGATCCTTGCGGCAGTGGCCATTCTCCTGATGCTTTCCGGCTGGGCAGCGCTGGGTTTGGTTTTCTCGGTCGATGCGGAGTGGATGAAGCCGGAAAATGGCTGTCCTTGGCTGGCGATCGACAAGGCGGTGTCACCCTTTCATGGTCTGCCCGATATGGAAGACCTCGCCAAGGCGACGCAACCCATGACCGCTACGGGAATGCCGGGGAACCCTTTCTACGGAACGTGGGTGCACCTGAGCCAGCCACTGTGGGAAGTCGCCCGTGGCGACGTCACCCTGCCAAAGCTGGCCTGCTTGCTGTTATGCGGCCTTTGGGCCGTGGCGGTCTGGGCCCTTTTCGGCGGTGCGATCACGCGAATCGCCGCGGTTCAGTTGACCTGTGAGGAGCAGGTGGGCTGGGCTGCCGCGTTGCGCCATGCCCGTTCAAAGTGGCTCTCCTACTTTGCGGCTCCGTTGCTGCCGTTGACAGGTGTGGCGTTGGCCGCGTTGCCGGTCGCCTTACTGGGGCTGCTGCTGAGGGAGGCGTACGTGGGTGCGTGGCTGGCGGCGCTGCTCTGGCCATTGGCGCTGTTGGCCGGGCTGGTGATGGCGATACTCCTGTTGGGACTGGCCTTTGGCTGGCCGCTGATGTGGAGCACGATCGGCACCGAAGGGACCGATAGCTTCGACGCACTGAGCCGCTCCTACGCCTACCTCTTCGGGCGCCCATTGCACTACCTTTTCTACGCGGCGGTGGCCGCCCTGCTGGGCGCGCTGGGTTGGCTGCTGGTGTCGAACTTTGCCGCCGGCGTGATCTGGGCAACCTATTGGGCGGCCAGTTGGGGGGCCGGGCCTGAGAAGATTGCCATGATCCGTGCGGGCGAGCTGGGAATGGTCGGCCGGCTGATCGACGTCATCTGGATTGGATGCGTGAAGCTGCTGGCCGTGGGCTTTATCTTCAGCTACTTCTGGACCGCCTCGACCGCCATCTACCTGCTGTTGCGCCGCGACGTGGACGCCACGGAAATGGACGAGGTCTTCCTGGACGAAGACGCCAGCGAGCCGACTTATGGGTTATCGCCGCTTAAGACCGACGAAGCCGGTGCCCCGGTTGTAGACGACGACGTCCCCGAGGTCGAGCCCGACGAGGCCCGTGGGCCCGAGGGAGAAGCCGGCGACGAGCCGCAGGATTGAATCCTCGCCCGTCCATCGGCTCTGCCGGTGGCTGCTGGGAGAATCGAGCCCACGGCCGGCAAACGCGCTGGAGGTTCAGAACTGGTCTGCCA
>SDBV01002318.1_pt1 | contig 28449 bp, 29 predicted proteins | sample 2277081 | NCBI WGS metagenome assembly SDBV01 (sample SAMN10402039, study PRJNA504765) | marine sediment metagenome | isolation source: marine sediment core GS10_PC15, 223 cmbsf | place: Arctic Ocean: Southern Knipovich Ridge | collected 2010
ACCAACAGCCATGAGCAACAATTGTTCCTGGACGAAGTACTCCTAAGTCATAAGCATACTCAATTGACCTTTTGCCAGAGACTCTCCTAATTGCATCCACCGCGGCTAATGTTTCCGCCAAATGTATATGGATACCCGTATTATATTGCTCTGCTAGCGCAACGACCTCCGTAAGTAATTCCTTTGATGTGTTTAATTCGGTCCCTGGTCCGAACCAACACCTTATTCTACCCTCAGCCTTACCATTCCAACCTTTAATAAAATCAACGGTGTCATCAATCACTTGTTTCTTATCTTGTACCGTAGGAGGCTTCTCCGTGCCCGGTGGCCAAGCGTCCATCATGAACGGGGACAACACACCCCTAATACCTGCCTGTTCAATAGCGCTAGCGACTTCCTGTCCATGCGCATCTTGGTTCACAATACATGTTGAGCCAGTCTTGATATACCCAAGGCATGAGAGTAGTGTCCCTATATAGGTATCTTGAGGATATGCAACCGCAGGGTCACCTAACGGGTCATAAATTCTCTCCATAGCCTGTGCCAGACTAAAACTATCGTCAACCCCTCGATATAGAGAGCCTGCAGCATGCGTGTGACAATTTATTAGTCCAGGCAATATCAGCATCCTGGCAGCATCTATGACTTCATTAGCGCTATACTTCCTTCCGAGTTCGCTAGTTGACCCAATATCTATAATCTTATCCTTTTCTATGGCAATTGAACCACCGTCGATGATTCTCCGCTGGGAATCCATAGTGACAATTATTCCATTGCTAATCAGTAGGTCAACCGTACTCATAATGACTCCCCTACCTGGCTGGTAAATGCAAAAGCTTCCTTGCGTTTTCCTCGAATATCTTCACCTTATCGGATTTAGCGATCTCCATTTGCTCTATAGCACGAATTGTTTCCCTAATAGTTATCACTCCTAACTCGCTATCATAAGGCATATCGGTGCCAAACAGCAGGTGGTCGGCACCAAAGAACGAGCAGCCACACATTAACGCTGATGTGCTACCTTCAGTCACAGTATCAGCGTAAAATTGGCGAAAATATTCAAGAGGGTGCTTGCGAAGGTGGCGCTCAAATCCAGCCCCATTAAGGATAGCTTCGTTATATTCATACCTCATTGCTATCCTCTGCGCAAAATGAGGCACCATAGCTCCACAGTGGTGTGTGATGAACTTAAGATTTGGGTAATCCTCTAAGATGCCACCATATACTAAGCGGTTCATGGCAAGTGTTGTTCGATAGGGCCAACTGAACACCATATAGGCTAGATATTTGGAGCCCTTTTCACCGATGTAGTCAGGATCGCTAGGACTTTTATGAGGATGAAGCCAAATTGGCAAGTCATAGCCAGCCATTTTTTCATAAAGTGGTCTAAATTTTGGCGAGTCTAGGGGCTCGCCATTGATATCACTGAACACCTCTACCCCCCTAAATTTGAGGTCGTTAATAGCTCTGTCTGTCTCCTTCAGAGCGGCGTCTACATCATTCATAGGCAAAGCGGCAACAGCACCGACAAACCGATCCGGGTACTTAATAAGCAGCTCGGCCATCGCATCATTAGCAATCTGGGCTAATTCCACAGCATCCTGTGGCCCCACAGCGCTCTCTATTGACAGCCCACCCAGAGTTAAAACCTGTACCAAATCATCAAATCTATCCATTATTCTCAATCTAAGTTCCACATCAGTAAGAGTCGGTATAGCTCTCATCTGCTGCAATATTAACGGGTCCATAGTTACCTTTTTCTTAAATAGGGCATCCTGAAATTTCTGTGGGATAATATGAGCAAAGATATCAATTTTCATTTTCTACCTCAAGAGTCAGCATAACTTTAGAACCACCCTGAAGTTATCCTCAACTTGATAGGTTACGTTTCCCTCGGCAAAATAACTACATTTCGTGCCTCACCCTCACCAATGCTCTGGGTTGTAACATCAGGGTGGTCAGCCAGGGAAAGATGGATAATACGCCTCTCATAAGCTGGCATTGGCTCGAGTGTAACTGATGTTTCCTTAGCTTTCACCTGCTCCGCCACACGTTGGGCTAAAGCCTGTAATACTTCATGACGACGTTGCTTATACCCTTCCACATCAATAATTACAGGTAGCCAAGCCTTGGTCAGGTTAGCCATAATAAGCCTAACAATATACTGTAGACAGGTAAGAGTGTGCCCACGTCGCCCGATCAAAATACCCAGGTCTTCACCCTTTATGTCAAATGTAATGGGAACAGCAGCTTCTTCTCCCCCCCCAACAAAAGGTTGGGGTTGAGGCACAACAGAAGCTGTAACCCCCATTATACTAAGGAGCTTCTCCAGAACATCCTTAGCCATCTCAGCCATATCACCTTGCTCTTCGTGCGTAGGCTTCAATAGCTTCACTCTAATCTTGGCTTCCTCAGCACCCAAGCCCAAGATGCCAGCCTTACCTTCGCTTAGGACGGTGACCTCCACCTCCTCTCGACCTACGCCTAATTGCTCTAAGGCTTGCTGGATAGCCTCCTCCACGGTCCTGCTGCTTATCTCCAGGTTTTCCATAATCCAATCCCTCTTCCTGTGTAGAACTTGGCTCAACAATATCAGCAACAATATCAGCATGCTCTGAAGGTTTTTCCTCTACTTGAGCAATGCGCTTCAAATACTTCCTGTCCCTACTAACTGGCCTCATAGCCGTTGCTGTAACTAAGCCTCCCCACCCAGTAATAAAATACTGCATAACAATACTGATAACATTTGAAGCTACCCAGTAAAGAGCTAAACCGCTGGGAAATGACATAGAAAGAAAGGTAAACATCAGTGGCATCATCCACAGCATCATCCGGCTCTGTGCTGCTTGCTTGGGGTCAGCTGCCGAGGGCATTACCATCTTCTGTTGGAGCCACATTGTGCCCCCAACCAGCAGGGCTAAGAGAAAATTGGGCTGAGCCAGACTCATCCCTAGGAAATCCCGCCCCAAGGGCAACAGAGAATATACTACATCCCAGGAGTAAAGGTATCTAGACAAATTTAGTAAACCTTCAGGAGCTACCGCCAGAGCCATCATAATTGACTGGTAAAGGGCTATCCAGATAGGCATTTGGATTAGCATGGGTACCATACAACCGGCAGGACTTACCCCTGACTCCTTATACAGTTTCATCTGCTCCTGAGCCAGTCTAGCCTTGTCTTTAGCATACTTCTTCTGAAGCTCCGTAAGCTTTGGTTGCAGTGCTTGCATGGCTTTGGTGGCATGAAGTTGCTTTACGGTAAGCTTATACATCGAAGCGCGAATAATAATGGTCAGCGCAATAATAGTAATCCCAAAGTTATTAAATAGATAATCAGACAGCACAATGAGGATATTTATCATCGGCTGTAGAATGACCAGGTCCCATATATTCAACGAAATCTACCTCACTCACTACTCTTCAAAGAGATGGGCATCAGTTTAGCACCTGTAGAGGCATTCACCGCATGGAGAGTCAGGTCTTGAGTATGAATATAAACAACTCCTTCACTAGCATAGAGGGGACCATATATCTCCTTTTCAATATCAGCCAGTCGTTTAAGCTCGTTACTACCTGTATCCAGAGCATATATCACGCCTTGCTGTGAAGCGAAGATGATAGAACTATTAACTAACACCGGCGAAGAAGAAATTGGGCTCTTCAGGTCGAATTCGGCTATCTTTTCCCCACTTTTAGCATCCAGGGCATAAACTTTATGGTCAAGAGAACCTACATAGACAACATCATTATAAACTACTGGTTTTGCCCAGAACCAATTCTCGGGCTTGTTCTCAGCTTCATCCTCGCCTGGGAACTGCCAAATCTGTTTGCCACTTGTGGCATCTATGGCATAAAGATGCCGGTCAAAGGAACCAATATACACTACGTTATTATAAACCAAAGGAGTTGAGGCAATAGACCCTTCAGTCTGAAACTCCCACTTTTTTTCGCCATTCTCAGCATTCAGGGCATAAAGTTTATTATCAAAGGAACCGACATATAGGGTTCCGCCAACAACGGCCGGCGTTGCCCAGATATCACCCCCGGCTTGAAACTCCCATTGCTTATCCCCGGTTGCGGCATCTAGAGCATAAACCTTCCCACCAGAGGAACTAATATACACCTTATCTAAAGCCACTACTGGTCCACCAATAATAGGCTCGTCAAGATAGCCCTCGCGAGGGTATACCCACCTTGTTGCCAGTGAACTGGAGTTAAAGGCATAAATCTTACCATTGTAGCCCCCGATATAGACCAAGTCACCAGCCACAGCTGGGGTTCCATATATAGCCACCCCAGCGGACGCACCACCTGGGCCGATACAGCCAAATCCACCAGTTTGACCAGAAGCTCTTAGCGGCTCTGACCATTGACGACTTTTATCGGCGATATTGACCGCCACCAGCCTACCTTCCTTAGAACCCACAAACAGAGTGCCATCAGCTACCACTCCCCCCGACCAACCGATAGGCTGTAAACCTTTAACACAGCCTAAACTGATTATCCCCCCTAACAGAATTACAACCAGCAGGAGCAATATTTTGCCGGATATTAGCTTATGCTTAAACCACACTTATTCTCTCCAAATAAATACTCGCTAACTTAAACAAGCCAGGATTAACGCCGGGTATCAGGCACAGGGTCATAACCACCCGAGTGTAAAGGATGGCAACGGGCTATCCGCTTTACTCCCAGCCACACCCCTTTAACCAGACCAAATTTTGAGATGGCTTCATAGGTATACTGAGAGCAACTAGGGGCAAAGCGGCAAGATGATGGCGTAACCCGCGATAGAGTTAACTGATAAAGTCTAATTAATTCTAAGGTAAACTTCTTCATACTCCCTCAACTTTAACCGAGCTCGGGATAACAGGTCATTAACCGATTTCCTGAGATTAGCATAATCGGTAGCAGCCGCCGCCGGACGAGCAACAAATATGATATCCCATCCTGGTTGCAGTGGTGTTACCCGTAAGATTTCCCGAAGTAAACGTTTCACTCTATTCCTTATCACTGCCTTGCCTACTCGCTTGCTAACCGAGAAGCCACACCTAGATAGGCTAAGCCCGTTAGGTAAAGCCTTCATCACCACTAAACTGCTTACCCACGAGCTACCTTCATTATAGACTAATGCATACTGTTCTCGCCTAGTAAGATATTTTTCTTTCCCCATGCTTCCGCCCTTACTAATTTACCAGTAAAGAGGCCGTTTATCAAGGGAAGGTTAAAGGGCTCCACCCTTTAAAGAACTACTCTGCCCTTCGCTTCAATGGGGAAAACCGAGAAGATGGGGCCGATAAACGCCCTCAGTAAAGGCGCCATTTTGGTCACACCACAGTTAATCTCTTACGACCCTTGAGACGCCTTGCTTTTAAGACAGCCCGCCCACCTCGGGTACTCATTCGCGCCCGAAAGCCATGCTCCCGCTTCCTTGGAATCTTCTTTGGTTGATAAGTCCTTTTCGGCACCCCGACTCCTTAATAGATTGAAGTGATTATACTTCCATCAACTCTCAAGTGTCAATCTGAAAGATTATTCACTCAAGAAAGGGACAATTAGAGACTTGACCTCTCCTATGTAACAAATTCCCCCTCTCCTGTAAAAAAACAAGGGATTAAGGGGACAGCTAAACAACCCAACACAGCATCGGCAACCAAGAGAAATTTAAGGCTTAAACCTGTCAAACTAATCGGGTGTGCCAACACTCCCCGTCTTATGGATATGAACCGGCGCATATGGTAATAGAGCTAAGTGGCGCGCTCTCTTTATAGCCACCGCCATGGTGCGCTGATGTTTAGCACAGGTACCGGTTTTACGGCGAGGCCAAATCTTTCCTCTATCTGAAATGTAGCGACGCAACTTCAAGGGGTCTTTATAGTCTATCACTTCAGCCTTATCACTACAGAAGGTACAAATCCGACGCTTTGCTACATATCTCGTCTGATATCTTCTTGTTGTGCTCTTTGCTTTTCTAAATCCCGGTCCAGTCATCCGTTATTGGTTTCCTCTCCTCAATCAAGCTCACTACACAGGATTAATAAGTAATCCCTAAAATCAAACCTTCTACCTAAAATGGAATATCCTCTGGCTCCACTTCACCCGCTCCGACCTCTTCACCCTTCTCTTCAGGGAGAGAAGTCAACGCTTGCTTTTCAAGAAATATTACGTTGTTGGCTACTATTTCGGGACGAGAATGTTTCTGCCCATCCTGGCTCTCCCAGGTACGTGTATGTAGCCTACCCTCAACATAGATAAGCCGACCTTTGGTCAGAAACTGGTTACAATTTTCCGCTAGCCGTCTCCAAGTAACCACATTAAACCACTCCGTCTCCTGCTTACGCTCGCCCTCGGGAGTAGTATATACCCGGTTAGTAGCCACAGAAAAAGAGGTTACCGGATTGCCATTAGGGGTAAAACGCATTTCAGGATCGGTGCCGACATTGCCGATAATCATCACTTTATTTAAACTTAACATTGCCTAAAACTCCTCCTCCCAAATATCTAGGGGAAACTGGAGTTCCCAATCAACCACTCAATTTTATCAACAGATGCCGCAGAATCTTCTCAGAAATTCGCAGGTTCGCTTCAAGCTCTTTGCCCAATGTAGGCTTCAATTGGAACTGAGCCAACACATAATTACCCTCCATAAACTGCTTGATAGGATAGGCTAGCTTTCTCTTACCCCACTGCTCCACATTAGAAACAATGCCGCCCTTTTCGGTAACAAACTGGCTTACACTATCTATTGTAGCAGCAAGAGCCTCATCCACAACCTCTGGGCTAGTAATTAATACCAGCTCATAATCACGCAATTGTTTATCTTCTGTCTCTAACGCCTTCTTAGATACTCTCTTAGCTACCATTTGTCTCCCTAAAAGAATTTTATAATGCATTATAACACATAACACGAAATACAAACAACACATATTCCGTTAATATTAGGTTAGAGAGGCGAGATTAACAGACAATCTTAAAAGAGGCAATTCGGGCAATTGAAAATTCCTAATCAAGCTAATATAATAGGGGGGGAGGAATAAAGCAATGCCATTTAAAATTGGACCTTGGGAGATTGCACTTATCCTGGTGATTATTCTTATCGTCTTTGGAGTGGGGAAACTGCCCCAAGTCGGCGGCGCTATTGGTAAAGGGATGCGAGCGTTCCGTAAGGGACAGCGTGGCGAAGATGATGAGGATGAGGAAAAACCACAATACAAAAAGGCTACTCGCAGGAAGATGGCCAAAAGCGCAACCAAGAAATAGAGAAATCACTATTCGCCTCAGCGTTATAAGTCAAGGGCAGCAGCTCTTGGAAAAGCGGCAGTTTTTATACATTCAGACCGCAGGAAATAGCAGTGAGACAATGGAGTGAGTGATGGATTTTTTTGGTATAGGCATGGGGGAAGTATTGCTGATCCTTATTGTAGCTCTACTAGTCTTTGGGCCAAGGAGGCTACCGGAGATTGGCAGGACATTGGGGAGAATGATGCATGTCCTGAGGAAAGCGACCTATGAGCTAACCGAAGGTGTGACCAAGGAAATAGACAGAGAGAAAAAGGACCGCTCACTTCAATCAGAAGAGAACATTAGCGACCAATCCAAGGAGTCGGCAAATGTAAGCAAGGCAAGACTGCCACGCAGAGGTGATTAGCTTTAAGTTCGTAAGGCAACGATAAAAATGAGCAATGTCAAGAGGTTGACTATCCTCGGCCACCTTGGGGAACTACGCCAGCGTTTAATCAAGTGTCTAATAGCGCTGTTAATTACCACTGTCGCATCATTTTTTTTAGCCCCGCAGATTTTCGGCATTTTGATTTTGCCGATAGCGCCGCTGCTAGCGGGCGGAGAGGTCAGTCTCATTTACATTGAGATGACAGAGATGATCGGCACCTATATGAAGGTATCTCTCGTCAGCGGCATTATCCTGGCGATGCCTTACCTCGTTTATCAATTTTTTATGTTTGTCTCGCCGGCACTTAGCCGCAAGGAAAAGAGGTATGTTTACTTTATACTTCCCTGGGTAACGCTTATGTTCGCAGTGGGTGTCGCTTTCGGCTACTTCGTTCTGGTGCCACCAGCAACAAAGTTCTTGGTTTCCTTTGGCAGTGACATAGCCAGCCCTCAGATTAAGATAGGAAATTATATCTCAATCGTAACCAGGTTACTATTGTATATCGGGCTTATCTTTGAGATGCCAGTAATAACAACCTTCCTAGCCAAGCTTGGTATTATCACACCAAAATGGCTTAGCGATAAGCGAAAGCCAGCGATCATAATAGCCTTCGTACTCGCTGCCATAATTACTCCTACCTTCGATCCCCTGAATCAGAGTCTCGTTGCCGTCCCTTTAATCATTCTGTACGAACTGAGTATCTGGCTGGCTAAGCTTGTCCAGCGAAAGAAACAGCAGTTGGTTACACCAGGGACCTCTCCAGCATCACAACGTTGACAAGGCAATGCACTTTATTGGTATAGATATAGTAGAAGTAGCTCGCATTGAAAGGGCTATAGCCCGTTGGGGAGAAAGTTTCCTTCGCCGGGTATATACCGACCTGGAACTCAGGTCATACCGTGAAAAGACTTCATCATTAGCCGCCCGTTTCGCTGGCAAAGAAGCCGTAATAAAAGCCCTTGGAACACAAACTAAGGGCATTACCTGGAGAGAGATTGAGATACTCTCCGACCCCAGTGGCAAGCCCCTGGTTCATCTCCATGGTAAGGCACAAGTTCAAGCCAGTAGCTTGGGCTTGGGTGAGCTTGCCATCAGCCTTTCCCACTCCAGGGAATATGCCATCGCTTTCGTAATCGGTGAAACCAAGTAGGGGTGGGGGCTTTTGACCACAGGTATGTGGGGTGATAGAATAAAAAAGGAGTTTTGGCCAGCGGCCGAGGAGAAGAGGAAATGTCAGGGCATTCTAAGTGGTCTTCAATTAAGCATCAGAAGGGGGTGGCTGACGCCAGGCGAAGTCAGCTTTTCACTAAGCTAACCCGCGAGATTATTGTTGCCGTGCGGCAGGGAGGAAGCAACCCTGAGGCAAACTTTCGGCTGCGGTTAGCCATACAAAAGGCTCGTGATAATAATATGCCTCTGGAGAATATAGAAAGAGCCATTAAGCGGGGTAGTGGAGAAACAGAGGGAGTCAGCCTGGTAGAGATGGTGCTTGAGGGTTATGGACCCAGCGGTACTGCCATTCTAGTGCAGGCACTAAGTGATAACCGCAATCGAACCTTGCAGGATGTAAGGAATATATTTTCCCGTCATGGCGGTAGCCTGGGGGAGAGCGGCTGTGTTGCCTGGCTTTTCGACTCTAGAGGACTGATTATGGCGGAGACTAATGATATAGATACTGATGAATTAGCCCTAAGTGCTATTGATGCCGGCGCCGAGGATGTTAAGGTGGAGGGTGGCTATGTAGAGATTTATACTAAGCCGAACGAGCTTGAGACGGTCAGGACAGCACTGGAACAGAAAAATCTGCCTATAGCCTCTGCCGAGCTGTCTATGATGCCCAAGACTACGGTTGAGCTGGGGGAAAAGGCCGCGCTGCAAACACTGAAGCTGCTGAATAAGCTAGATGAACTGGATGAGGTGCAGCATGTATCCAGCAATGCTGACTTTTCTGACTCAATCGTGGAGAAATATCAGTCGGGCGTCAAATTATGAGAATTTTAGGTATTGACCCGGGCACAGTAATTATGGGCTATGGCGTTATTGATGATGATGAAGAGGATGAAATAGTCCTGGTTGATTGTGGCGCCCTAGTCAGTCCAGCACGTTCCCCGATGGGGGAACGTTTGAGCTATTTTTATGGCGAGCTCCTGGAAATTATCTCTCGCTATCAACCTGATGCTGTGGCTATAGAGCAGCCTTTCATGGCTAAGAATGTAAAATCGGCACTGGCGATAGGCAAGGCTCAGGCAGTGGCTATCCTGGCAGCAGCTAATAGGGGCATCCCGACCTATGAATATACGCCAGCTCAGGTAAAGCAACGAGTTGCCAATTACGGAGCCAGCTCAAAGGAGCAGATTCAGGAAATGGTCAAGCTCCAGCTCAGGCTATCCGAAGTGCCTCAGCCCAATGATGCCGCTGACGCCCTGGCGGTGGCTATCTGCCACCTGCGTGAGATACATCTGGATAGTTTGCTAGCTAAAGAGAGATGAGAGAAGAAAATGATAGCCAGTCTTCGTGGCACATTAGAAGCAATAGGTAGCGATTGGGCAATTATTGATGTCGGCGGGGTTGGCTTTCAGGTATATATGCCCACCTCCGCTCTGAGCGCACTGAGTGCTATTGGCGAGAAAGTCAAGCTACATACTCACCTTCATCTCCGGGAGGATAATGCCACCCTGTATGGCTTTGCCTCGGCGGATGAGCTGGGGCTGTTTCAAACCCTGATCGGCGTATCAGGGTTAGGTCCCAAGCTGGCTCTGGCGATGCTTTCGGCGATGAATGTGGAGAAGCTGGCTATGGCGATTGCCACCAGCAGCACTGACCTGCTAACTATGGTTCCGGGAATAGGCAAGAAGATGGCTAACCGCCTTATCCTGGAGCTTAAAGAGAAGATAGGTGCCGGCTGGATAACCACCCCGGCCGCCCAATTAGCCCAGGAAAACATTGATGTCGTAGCGGCGCTGACCTCTCTCGGCTACTCAGTCAGCGAAGCCACCCGCGCCGTCGCCACCCTGCCCCCATCCTCCGACTTGAGCCTTGAGGAAAAGATTAAGCTGGCGCTACAGTATCTTGGGGGGAAGTAAAGAGTGGGTTTGATTTGCTGGGGGTTTGAGACTACAAAAACGGCATTATTAAAAATAGGGAAACAATTCGAGGCTGATTAGCTTTGGGAATTGTTTTTAGGGTTATGTTAAGTGATTTGAGGTACAGAGGTATAGGCAGGGGGAGGGTTTAACTTGCTGGAGGTGTGAGGGAGAGGGGATAGGAAAAGATTAAGCTGGTGCTACAGTATTTTGGGGGGGAGTGAATATTGAGAGGTGACCTATGGGACAAATAGTAAGATGTCCTCTAACTGGTATTTCGTGTGGTATTCCCATAACAGTAGAGGGAAAATCCTTCTTCTTGGCCGAAGCTGAAAAACCGCCAGATGATAGGAAATGGCGTCGGGAAGCGTTGAGCACAGTGCTAGAAAAAGAATACAAATATGAGATAAGAAGTGCGCTGGATGAAAGTGATGTTAATGCCTTCACGTGTAAAATCTGCGAGATGATACAGACCTGCGCCTACGGAATAGTCGATATTACAGGTAGCAACAACAATGTTCTACTGGAACTCGGGATGATGATAGCCTTAGGCAAGCCAACAATTATATTGGTGAAAAGTGGCCAAGAGCAGGAACTAAAACTGCCTTCTGACATAATTGACAAAGAGGTTATTCCCTTTCGGGACTATACAGAAATAATGCCTAAGCTAAGGCAAATGGTGGAAAATCTACCGCCACCCGTGTCACCACCAAGTCCCATTCAAGATTTAGAGAAGATACAGCCACAACTTGCTAAGGAACTAAGAAAAGTAAGAACTGACATAGTCGAAGAATTCAAAAAGAGTGTTGAGGAAGCGAAGCTAGATACAATCTTATTAGGTGAAGAAAAGAAGGACCTATCGTCTGAACTGGACGATAGGTTGAGGAACCTTGAGGGGAAGCTGGAGGATATGGTAGGACTGGGCTTCACCACAGATGCCAAAACTGCCTTCCTGCGAGGTAACTACTATTATAACCAAGGCAAATACAACGAGGCTCTTGCCATCTACAATTGGTCACTAGAACTCAAGCCTGGTCATATTAGTACTCTTAATAGCCGTGGTATTGCTTATGCAGAGCTAGAGAGATATGATGAGGCCCTTGTCGATTTCAATCACGCCTTGAAACTGAACCCTGATAACCCCGACATCCTTAACAACAGGGGTCTCACTTATAACAACCTCAATAGATATGATGACGCCCTTGCTGACCATAACCGCTCCCTAGAGCTTAGACCTGACCACCCTGCTACCCTCACCAACCGAGGCATTACCTACGATGACCTGGAAAGATATGATGACGCCCTTGCTGACTATAACCTCTCCCTAGAGCTTAGACCTGACCACCCTGCTACCCTTAATAACCGGGGTCTTACCTATGATAAACTTGAAAGGTATGAAGAGGCTCTTGCCGACTGTAATCACGCCCTAGAAGTCAAACCTGATGACCCCGATGTCCTTAACAATCGGGGTACCACTTATTCATATCTGCAAAGATATGATGATGCCTTTGCCGACTACAGTCGTGCCCTAGAACTCAAACCTGATGATGCAGGAATCTTGTATAATCTAGCTTGCCTTTTCTCGCTCTGGGGAAAAACTAATGATGCGCTGGCTTATTTGGAAAAGGCTATTGATAAGGATAAGAAATATCGTGAAATGGCCAAAACAGATAAGGACTTTGACAACATTAGAGATGACCCACGCTTCAAGAAACTAATAGAATCAGATTAGTTATTATCTATTCCCACCCACCACCCTTATAGAGAGTCCAAGAGAGGCTAAAGCCTCTCTTTTTTATATCATTCCCCCTCTCCCGGAGCACAAAAGTCTTTGCGAGGAGCAGAGCGACGAAGCAAACTAAAAGATAAAGATTAAGATTGCCTCGCCTTTTGCTCGCAATGACACACCAGACAGATGGAGAGGGGGGTAAAGGGGGTGAGACGGTTATTGACAACCAGGTACCATGGATATACTATTGGTGATAAGAGCAATGCGGGTCAGGATGCCCCATTGTGAATTGAAATGGGAAATGTCGGTTAAATGACTCTCCCATGATGGCGTCCCTTTTAGCGGTGGCACATTTAGGAAATAACGAAGATTGAGTAACCTTAATCTACTAATCTGGAGAAATAAATTAAAATGGATGTTGATGCCTTACTGGCTTTAGCGATAGAAAGATCTGCTTCGGATTTACACTTAAACGTTGGTAGTGAACCCATTCTTCGTATCGATGGAAGACTGCAAAGGATAGCTGAGTTTCCTCCGATTACGAAAGAGGACACTATGGAAGCACTCGAGAAAGTTACTATGAGAGAACAAAGAGATAAGTTCTTTGAGGAGAAGGAGTTAGATTTTAGCTATGAAACTCCTCACTTAGGTCGGCATAGAGTTAATGCGTTGATCCAACAAGGCATGATCAGTATAGCTTTCCGTTTGCTTGCGAGAGTGCTATCGCCACTCGAATCTCTTGGTTTGCCTCCTGTTTATGGAGAGTTAAGTCTCAGGCCAAGGGGACTTATCCTAGTTACAGGTCCAACTGGTAGTGGCAAGTCGACCAGTCTGGCTGCTATGATCAAACACATTAATGAGAGGGTAGAGCGCCACATCATTACTATAGAAGATCCTATTGAGTACGTGCACGAAAATATAAAATCACTAATATTGCAGCGCACTGTTGGTGAAGACACTGTATCCTTCAGTGAGGCATTACGACGTGCTCTTCGCCATGACCCAGATGTAATTGTGGTCGGGGAAATGAGGGACCTGACAACAATTGCGACAGCTATATCAGCCGCCGAAACTGGGCATTTAGTCATGGGAACGTTGCATACTGTTGATGCCCCTGAGACTATTAACCGCATTGTGGATGTATTCCCACATGGGCAGCAATCACAGATTATACTCCAATTATCTCAAGTATTGATTGCAGTATTATCTCAGACTCTTGTGCCATTAGTCGGAGGGGGAAGGGTGCCAGCATGTGAAATCATGATTACTAATGCTGCGATTAAGAATACCATTCGTCAGAGGCAAATCCACATGTTACATAGTATCATGGAGATGGGTCGCAAAGACGGTTTGCAGACTCTGAACCAGGCACTGGCAAGGCTCGTAGGAGAGGATCTTGTGTCCAAGAGTGAAGCGATAGCTAAGAGTAGTGATACAGGAGAACTTGAAGCCATACTTAAGACCATGGGCCGATAGCCTGCCAACGATAATGGGTACTGACCTGCCCCCATAAAGGATACCACTCTTTAAGTTAGAGTTACCGGAATTACCTCAGAGAATTCAATGAAGCAAGTCTTCTATCGACTACGCAACAAGAACCTAATAGAACGAGTACCCGACAAGCGTGGGCCTAGTTCGGCTTGGCGAAAAGTAGGTTTACAGCCAAGATTGTTCGAGTAGGGTTCATACTGAAACTTATAACTAGGTATCATTAGAACTCATCATGCCACACTTTGAAATTGTTTCTGATTTTGGGATGACCGGTGACCAGCCAGAGGCGGTTGACAATCACTAAACAGTGGGCTAGTATATCGGCATCACGCCTACTATTCGCCCGGCTAAAAACCATAAGGAGTATTGAAATGGGTTTATCACCGGAAGAAAAGAGGAAAATCTACGAGGAAGAGAAGGCGCGGATTGAGGCACAGGAACAGATAGAGGGGGAGAAGCAGATAAGGCAAGAAAGCACAATTACCAGGCTACAGCCAAATACTGCCGGACTACTATGTTATATCGGCGGCTGGGTAAGCGGCATCATCTTTCTTATTTTAGAGCAGAAAAACAGGTGGGTCCGTTTTCATGCTGTGCAGTCGATTATTGTGTTTGGCACCATTACGTTTGCTGGAATTATCCTGGGTTGGATACCCGTGGTTGGGGGTGCCTTTTCCTGGATTATTTCAATTATCGGGTTTATATTCTGGGTAATCTTGATGGTTAAGGCATACAATGGTGAGCGTTACAAGCTCCCCGTGGCGGGCGATATTGCCGAGAGTATAGTGGCGGCATCAGACGTAAAGGGTGAATACTATGAACCGCCACCGCCACCAGCAGAGCCATCGGCAAAACCACCCGCAGAAGCACCAGCAGAACCACCCCCACCTCCCAGTGCCGATTCGGGTAAACAAATTGGCGATAAGATAGAGCGTTACTTTAAAAGTACCCGGGGTGGAAGAATAACAGCGTCTGTTTTTGCCATTGCCTGGAGTATTGTTTTATTAATATTCTTCAATTTTTATAATCAATATATAGCCTATTATCATTCGGGAACAGTAAATGGCACCACTACATGGACCGGACGCCCGTTCTTTACCGAAGATATTAATTTATGGCTGCCAATTCTTACAACAACATTAATTTTAACCGTAATAGGCCATATTATTTTGATTATCTTTGACCGGTATACGCTGCGCGAAATTATTTTTATCATCTTAAATGCATTTGGACTGGCCACAGTTTTAACTCTGCTGTCTGTCTTTCCTTTCGATTTCAGTGTAATACCGAATACTACTGCCGCCGACGTTGCGTATTCGGGCGTAATAATACTTCTAATTATTATTTCAATTGGAATAGCTATCGGAATACTTGTCAGGTTTATTAAGTTGATTATCCATGCAGTCAAGCAGAGTACCAGTTAGCAAAAGTTGATATTATCTGTAACCCTATCCCCTTTATCTCCTTCCCCTTAGTAAGGGGAAGATTTTTATTAAGAGGGGCTAGTGCCCCTCTTAAACACCCCACATTATCAACCCGAGCAAGGAGAGGGGGATAAAGGGGGTGAGATAGATAAGTAACCCCTGATTGCAACCAATGCAGCACGAAGATATACTATTAGTATGCCACAGTTTGAGATAGTTTCCGATTTTGGAATGACCGGGGACCAGCCAGAGGCAGTGGATAGGCTGGTGGAGGGGTTAGATAAACGGTTTAAGCACCAGACACTGCTGGGAGTTACCGGCAGCGGTAAGACCTTCACTATGGCTAATGTCGTCGAGCGAGTGCAGAGACCGACGCTGGTTATCTGCCACAACAAGACATTAGCCGCTCAGCTTTGCAGTGAGTTCAAAGAGTTCTTCCCCAATAACGCTGTAGAATACTTCGTCAGCTATTACGACTACTACCAGCCTGAAGCCTATATCCCCCGCACCGATACCTATATTGAGAAGGAAATAGATATAAACGAAGAGATTGACAAGCTGCGCCATTCCGCGACTCGGTCCCTCTTTGAGCGGCGTGATGTGCTCATCGTGGCTTCGGTATCCTGTATCTATGGCTTGGGCGAGCCTGAGGAATACCGCAGCTTTGTCTGTAGCCTTAAGCGAGGCGATAGTTACCAACGAAATAAGCTCCTCCGCCAGCTGGTAGATATGCAGTATGAGCGCAATGATATTGACTTCACCCGGGGCAGGTTCCGCATTCGTGGCGACACCCTGGAGATACAACCAGCTTACGAGGAGCTAGCACTACGGGTTGAGTTCTTTGGCGATAATATTGAGCGCATTGTCCAGATAGACCCGTTGACCGGCGAGCTACTCGCTGAGTTGGATTCGGTGGCCATCTACCCTGCCAAGCACTTTGTTACCTCACATGACAAGCTAATACTAGCTCTTGAAAGTATAAAGCAGGAGCTGGCAGAGAGGTTGAGTGAGCTAAAGCAGCAGGGTAAGTTGCTGGAAGCGGCTCGGCTTGAGGCAAGAACCAACTATGATTTAGAAATGCTCAGAGAAGCCGGATATTGCACTGCGGTGGAGAACTACTCCCGCCACCTGTCAGGGCGAGTCCCAGGCAGCCCACCGTGGACATTGCTGGATTATTTTCCTGATGACTTCTTGCTATTTATTGATGAATCACATATGACTCTGCCCCAGATTCGGGGTATGTATCACGGCGACCGCTCTCGTAAGGAAACGCTGGTGGAATATGGCTTTCGCTTGCCCTCAGCTCTGGACAACCGCCCGCTTAATTTTCCTGAGTTTCAAGGGCGTATTAAGCAGGTGGTCTACACCTCGGCTACGCCGGCAGCCTATGAATATGAGCACAGCCAGCAGGTGGTGGAGCAGTTAGTCCGACCTACCGGTCTTCTTGAGCCTACCGTTGAGATTAAGCCGACCAAGGGACAGATTGACGATCTACTTGACCAGCTTAAGAGCAGGGTTGATAAAGGGGAGCGTTGCCTGGTAACTACCCTAACCAAGAGGATGGCAGAGGAGCTGGCTGATTATTTAATAGAGATGGGGGTGAAGACCCACTACCTTCATTCTGAGATTAATACTCTGGAGAGGGTGGAGATACTGCGCGACCTTCGCCTGGGTGTTCATGATGTCGTAGTGGGTATAAACCTGCTTAGGGAGGGGCTTGACCTGCCCGAGGTAAGCCTGGTGGCTATTCTGGATGCGGATAAGGAAGGCTATCTGAGGTCTGAGGTAGCATTAGTCCAGACTATGGGGCGTGCTGCTCGACATATAGATGGGCACGTCATTATGTATGCCGATAATGTTACTAATTCTATGTCTAGAGCTATAGAGGAAACCCAGCGCCGCCGCCAGGTTCAGGAAGCCTATAATAGAGAGCATGGCATTACCCCCCAGGGGATAAAGAAGGCAATCAAAGATATAACCGAGCGGGTGAAGGTGGTAGCCGAAGCTCGCACTCCCTATGTTGCCACCCCTGTGGATAAAGAGGATATCATCCGACTAATCAAAGAGCTGGAAGCGCAGATGAAGACGGCTGCCAGAAACCTGGAGTTTGAAAAGGCAGCACTGCTGCGTGACCGCATTATTGAGCTGCGGAGAGAGTTCGACTACGCAGAGATAAAGAAGTGAACGATAACAAGGTAGAGACAAAACAGGAACGCCGGGAAAAGAAGCTCAAGAAGAAGCGAGAGCGGGTGCCCAAGCACGGCAAAAACCTGGCTAAGATATATATGGATGCTATTTTAAAGAGGCTGAGGGGGCGGGGGAAGTGAGCAGGTGTTCTTGATTGCTCTCAACAGAGAGCAGTCTACCTATTAGGTGATTTAACCATCTACGTTAAACTGTTTATAACCCTGTTTATTATTTCAGTACTAATCTGGCGTCTGCTGCAAGTTCCTGTGCTATAGACTTCCGCCGTGCTTTATTTTCAGGACCCTCAGGCCATCCAACTATATTTGCATGTCTAACTGGCGTTTTATCGGGGTCTACCACCAAATTATTTTCTTGAACACTCAACACTTTAATATCAGCCATGCCATATAGTGTTCTACTAGGTTGAGGCATAGCATTTATGACTTCTCTTTGCCCTATGTCCCAGACAGCTTCCGTTGACAATCCATCTATTCTGAATACTGACAAGCGCAAGCTGGGAGGTGGCATGAAAGCCCTCGACCTTACTGCATTATCCGGACGGGAGAAGTGGTCTCTTTGGGTTAAATAGCGTCCCAATGATTCTTCTTGACCAACAATATCCGCCAATACCAAGTTAATTACTCCTAATAAAGCCTATTGATATTATCCAAAATTCGCTCGGTTACATCGTCATAAAATTGTTCAACACCATAAGTCTTACTAGCACCATAAAGTCCGGCATATGCTAGTTCATTTTTACTCCCCACGCTTATAGAGAAAACCTGTCTTCTCCCTTTGTACCATTCAAAAGTAACCTCCCCATCGGTGTCGACATATATCTCAGGAGTAGGAACATTAGACGGCATCGACAAAGCAAAATGAAATGCATTATTAAAGGAGTCATTATTTACTGCTTTCGCATCATAGCCATCCCAATTATCTACAGAATGTTCCTCTTTGACATTCAAGAGCTTTTCTAGTAATTTTGCTAAATGCTCACCATAAGTTATACTGCCTGCAAAATTATTTTGTACATCACTAGTACCTAGCCAAAGATTAATTGCACTTTCACTCAGACCAAAGTTTTTATTAAAGGCAATAGGATTTTTAGTTCGGATATCGTAACTTAATTTACTCATTCGTATAACCTCGCTGTTCTTTCAGTAATACTTTCAAAAAAGATTAGATTTTTCATAGCATGAAGCTGCTCAAACTCTACCCAGATATCTTCCCTATTTATACCAAGCTCGTTTAATTTAAATACGTCAATGTCTAAAATGATTCCAATATGTTCGGGCTTAGGAGTTTTTTCCAGCGTCTGTATAATATTAGCTGTAATATCTCCTTCATGAATTACTACTTTCGTTAAGAATTGACTTACCTCTTGAGGAAGGGAATCAGGAACTTTGGGCGGTGCAGTGAGATAATCACCAAAATCATTTATAGGTAACCGTAGTTCCAATCTATTTATATATCGGACAGCTATTCTTGCGACTACCTCTGGTTCAGATTTAGACACATACAATTCCCAGAGATTCTGAGCTTCCGACAATACGGTGTTCCAATCTGAATATGGGTTAAGACGGTTGAATGTAAACCCGTCTATTCTAAATTGCGCAATGTTTTTCCCATCCTCAGATTTATAAAAATATCCTTGAATCCCCTTATCCTCAGGGGGCTGTATGAAAGGTTTACCCCCCTTCTCCATCCCAAAAGCACCTGTAATTATTCTCCGAGGTTCATTACTAGGATACCTATCGGATAAATCTGCCGATAGACTAAGAAATTCTTTCGTGTCAAAGTCGGCAGGCAGTTTAACTCTAAAATCGATTATAGCTTCAGTGATGGGAGCATTACTAAGATGTCTTTGCCTTACCATAATATTCCCATAATATAGGAATTTTCATCCTTCCACTCTAAAGATATAGCAATCCTATATCTTATGCAAGCATATCCACACCAATGCATCATAAAAGTTTATCCTATTACCGTATCATTATATTCTAATCACTCTTACTGTTCAATAACATTTGCTAACATTTTTGCTAACGTGACCCCACCTCACCCAGACTATTCCCCTTCTTCCTCCTCAAGCTGCTCCATAATGCGGGCGGCTCTGGGGTAGCCGATGTGCAGCTTCCTCTGCAGGAAAGAGGTAGAGATATGCTTGTGCTCCTGCGCGAGTTGTTTGGCTGTCTCCAGGAGCGGGTCCGCGGGAAAGCCTTCTTTTCTGCCTGCGGCTGCGGAGGAAACAAGCTCATCAATCTTTGGCATAACTGCCTCTTCTCTCCGCTGACTGCCCCAGAAATAGACCAGCCTTTCTGTCTCAGCATCGGAGACAAAGCATCCCTGGAGGCGTTTGGGTTTAGCCGCCTCCGTGGGCATATAAAGCATGTCTCCCCTACCCAGCAGCTTTTCGGCACCTACCATATCAAGGATAGTGCGTGAATCTACCTGAGAGGTAACAGCAAAGCTGATGCGGGTAGGAAAGTTGGCCTTAATTAAGCCTGTAACCACATCTACCGATGGGCGCTGGGTAGCCACAACAAGATGTATGCCGGTGGCCCGGGCAAGCTGAGCTAATCGGCATAGAATATGCTCTACTTCATCAAAACCGGCCATCATTAAGTCGGCAAGCTCATCAATGATTAGTACCAGGTAAGGAAGCCTCTCTTCACCCTGCTTGGTTTTATTATAGCCCTCAATGTTGCGGGCGCCGGCTGCAGCCAGTGTCTGATACCGTTTATTCATCTCTTGATTGAGCCAGCGCAGTGTGCCCAGGGCTTTGTTGGTATCAACTATGACCGGTACTGCCAGATGGGGTATGCTATTAAACGGGGTTAATTCTACTCTCTTAGGGTCAACCATAATAAACTGGATGTCATTGGGCGTGTTATGTAACAAGAGGCAACAGATAATAGAATTTAAGCAAACAGTCTTGCCACTTCCAGTAGCTCCAGCGATAAGTAGATGGGGCATTCTAGATAGGTCAGCGGCTATTGCCTCACCGCCAGCACCTTTACCCAGTGCCAGAGTCAGCTTAGATTTGGCTTCTATTTTCTGGAAAGCACTGGTCTCTATCACCCCTCGCACACTAACCATGTCTGAGGTCGTATTGGGCACTTCAACACCTACTATCGATTTACCCGGTACCGGGGCTTCAATCCTGATGCTGGGTGCCGCTAGGGCAAGGGACAGGTCATTAGCCAGCGAGGTAATTCTCTCCACCTTAACCCTTGTCTTGGATACCTCATCCAGCCTGACCGTAACATTTCCGTCCTTATCCCTTTCCTTTATTTCCTTCATCTTCCGGTCCCAGCCCGGTTCCACACCAAACTGGGTGACTGTCGGCCCAGCGTTTACCTGCACTACCTTAGCCTCAACGCCATAACTGGCTAAAGCCTCCTCAATAAGCCTGGCTCTTTGCATATTATCAGCCTGACCGAAGTCAATCTCAGGAGTCCTATCCAGGATATCAATAGGCGGTAACCGCCAGCCATCAATAGTAACCAGTGATGGTGATTCGCCATATTTCTTCCACACTTCCTGAGCCACCTGCCGTAAATCCATCTGAGCCGGGGCAGGAGTAAGCACCGGGGACACAGCTTCCGTTTCCGGTTTTACCTCGGCAGGCTTGGGGGTTACTGTAACTGGGGGTGGTAAAGGCTTTTCTTCAATGGTTGGTCTAGGCGCCGGGCGCCTTTTAAATAGCTTACCCAGCCACGAAATGGAATTCACTAACAAGCGGAAGCAAACCCCTGGGGCTACTAGAACAATGCCGACAATAACTAGCCCCAGTATGCGAAGAATACTAACGAAAACAGGGTAGTCAACAATATCCTGGCCAATGATACTCAGGCCAAAGCTACCACCCGGACTATGACTGAGAACACCTTCTCCCGGGAAGAGAGCTAGTATCCCCCAGACAGCGAGGGTAAAAGCAACGCCACCCAGCCATTGGTTCCAGTGGTAAATAACTGGGGCTAGCTTTCTTTTCCATAGTACCCAGACTAGAACTCCGATAGCGCTAACTATGAAGACTAGCCCCCAGCCGAGCAAACCGAGAGTACTATCCCTTACACTGGTAGCCCATGCGACCAGGGATGACCCCTGCCAGAACAGTAACGCCACGATGACGACTAGTAGAATAAGCCGCCGTACCGGTGGCAGTATCACAAAGTGGAATAGCCGACTCCACCACGACTCCCGCTTAGGCTTTGCTCTGGACTTAATCCTAGTATTAGCTTCGCTCTTCAGCCCCTTTTTAGCTTTGCTCCTAGCCATACAACCCCTCAGCCAGCCAGCACACTTTGAACTTACACCTTTACCATAAATGGAAGAATCATAGGACGGCGCTTTGTCCGCTCATAATAAAATCTATTCAATACATCTCTAATCTTAGTATTGATAAAGCCCCACTCAGCAGGACGATTACCACCATGGTCTAAAATTCGGGCTACCACATTACGGCGTTCTTCTATCATGTCTTTTGCCTCTCTGGTATCAATAAAACCTCGTGTAACAATATCAGGACGCCCTATAAGCTTACCAGTTTGCTTATTGACAGCGATAATCACCACTACCATTCCATCTCTAGATAGCATCCTTCTATTACGGAGAACTACGCTGCCGATATCACCTACACTCAGACCATCTACATACACATTGCCTGAAGTAATCTTGCCTGTTACCTTACCCACCTGTGAATCAAGCTCGAGTACGTCACCATCTTCAAGCACGAAGATATTTTCCGTGGGGATACCTACTGACTCGGCTAATTTAGCGTGAAGACTGACATGGCGATATTCACCATGAATAGGCATAAAGAACTTTGGCTTGACTAAATTTAGCAGCAATTTTAGCTCTTCCTGACTGCCATGCCCGTGGACATGAACCTGTGCCACCTTATCATAGAATACCTGAGCCCCCTGTTTAAAAAGGTTGTCCACGGTTCTATTAACTAATGCCTCGTTGCCCGGGATGGGGGTTGCTGAGATAACTACGGTATCTCCACGCAAGATATGGAGCTGGCGGTGGTCCCGGTTAGCCATACGGACCAGAGCCGAGGTTGGCTCCCCTTGACTCCCGGTAGTGACGAAAACAACTTTATTATGGGGCATACCATGCAGTTCATCAAGTCGAGCCAGAATGCCATCAGGAGCACTAAGGTAACCCAACTCCAATGCCATACGTACCGTATCGTTCATGCTACGCCCGACGGTAAAAACACGGCGTTGATGTTTAGCTGCTGAGTCAATAACTTGCTGAATACGAGAAACAAGCGATGAGAAGGTAGTTACAATCACTCTTCCTGGGGCATCAGCCATGATATGATCCAGGGCCTCACCAACTACTCTTTCTGATGGAGTGTAGCCGGGGAGTTCAGCATAAGTAGAATCAGAGAGGAGGAGTAATACCCCCTGTGCCCCTAGCTGAGCTAGCCGAGACAGGTCGGTTGGCTTACCGCTGACTGGTGTATAGTCAAGCTTGAAATCTCCACTGTGAACTGCAATACCCACGGGAGTATGTATGATTAGACCAACTGCGTCGGGTATGCTGTGGCAAACAGGGAAGAGCTCGACTCTGAATTTCCCCAGTGTGACCTCACCCCCAAGGGTTATTACTTCAAGTTTAGCTCCGGAGAGTGCCTTTCGTTCCTTAAGCTTGACCGAAATAAGCCCTTGGGTAAGCTTTGTTGCATAAACAGGTACATTAAGCTGAGGCAATAGGTAAGGCAGAGCACCAATATGGTCTTCATGACCATGGGTGATAATTATACCTCTTATTTTGTCACGTTTTTCCAGCAGGTAGTTTATATCAGGAATTACCAGGTCAATGCCTAGCATTTCCTCTCCGGGAAACATAAGCCCGACATCAATGATGATAATGTCATCTTCATATTCCATCACCATCATGTTCTTGCCGATTTCGCTTAGCCCCCCGAGAGGGATTATTTTCAATCTTGGCTTAGTCACTAATTTTAAACCTCGAACATATTTAATTGCTGCGGTTCTTGTTTGACTTGGGTTATACTTTCTGTCTGGGTAAGAAGCGATGGAATCTTAAGCATATCGGCCTCTATCGTCTGACGCAAGCTTTGCTGGTGAAGAGCCGCTGCGGGATGATACATTGCATAGTAGATAATATTATCCTGCTTTTGGGCGGTGCCATGAATCTTACTTATGCTCTTGCCGGGGAAGAACATCGCCATAGAGTAACGCCCCAGGGTTACAATCATCTTGGGATGAATTAGCTCAATCTGGCGTTCTAGCCACTTACGGCAGTTCTGTATTTCAACGGATAGGGGGTCACGGTTCCCTTGTGGCCGACATTTAATTACATTAGCAATATAAACCTGCTCACGCTTCAACTTGATAGAAGCTAACAGTTCATCAAGGTATAGACCGGCAGGTCCGACAAAGGGACGCCCCTGCTGGTCTTCATGCCAGCCTGGGGCTTCACCAATGAACAGTATATCAGCATCTTCTGCCCCCTCGCCGGGTACCACTTTAGTTCGATATTTGGCTATCTGGCACTGCTGGCAGAGTGCAATTTCCTCATAAAGCTCACTCAGTGCTGACATCTCAATCCAGCTAGAATTATTTAACCAACTTGCGATTATGATAGCATGAGTTAATATGTCAAGTCAATTTAGGTTGGTATCATCATCTCAAATTGTTGACAGTATCGGAACGCAGTTGTAGACTATTTACAGATGAACTTTTTAAACCAAACTGACCCGGAAATTAGCCATGCCCTTTACCTGGAGGCAAAGCGACAAAGAGAAACAATAAACCTTATTCCCTCAGAGAATTATGCCAGTAAGGCTGTGCTTGAAGCCCAGGGCTCGCTTCTGACTAACAAATATGCTGAAGGTTATCCTCGGCAGCGCTACTATGGCGGGTGTGAGAATGTAGATGTAGTAGAGAGTCTGGCCATCCAGCGGGCTAAAGAGCTGTTTCATGCTGAACATGCTAATGTCCAACCACACAGTGGGGCTCAGGCTAATATGGCAGCATACTACGCCTTGCTGGAGTACGGCGATACCGTTATGGGTATGAGCCTGGCTCATGGTGGTCACCTTACTCACGGCGCCAAGGTGAGCTTCTCTGGTAAGTCCTATAATTTCATACCTTATGGTGTTAATCCGGAAACAGAAAGGATTGACTACCAAGAAGTAGAAAGCTTAGCCAAGAAGCACCGGCCAAAGTTAATTGTGGTTGGGGCTAGTGCTTACCCTAGGATTATTGACTTTGAGCGTTTTCGGTATATTGCTGACCTAGTGGGGGCAAGGTTTATGGCTGATATAGCACATACCGCCGGTATGGTAGCAGTGGGACTCCACCCCACCCCTGTGCCTTATGCCGATGTAGTAACCTCAACTACTCATAAGACGCTACGCGGTCCAAGAGGTGGATTCATTTTATGCCGGAGCGAGCTAGCTCACGCAATAGACACGGCTGTTTTCCCCAGAATGCAGGGCGGTCCTATGATGCATGTCATTGCGGCTAAGGCGGTAGCTTTCTACGAAGCGATGCAACCCAGCTTCTTAGACTATCAGCGCACGGTGCTAGATAATGCACTTGTCCTAGCTAGTGAACTCCAACGATTGGGATTACATGTTATATCAGGCGGAACAGACAGCCACTTGGTTTTAGTAAACCTCACTGATGCCGGAATCACCGGCAGAGAGGCGGAAAAGGCCCTAGAAGCAACCGGTATTGTGGTTAACCGGAATGCTATTCCTTTTGACCATCGCCCGGCTACGGTAACCAGTGGCATCAGGCTAGGCACACCGGCAGTAACTACACGTGGCTTCGGTGGTGAGGAGACGAAGCGCATTGCTGCCTTAATCGTAAAAGTTATTACTAATATTGGTGACCAGGATATTCAGAACCAAGTGAGGCAAGAGGTTAGTCAGATATGTCACCGTTTCCCAGTACCAGGGATAGATGACTAATAGTCTCAGCCATCTATTAGGACTGATATCGATAAACAATGGTGTTATATTGAAACTATCCGGTATGAATCAAAAGCTGTATTTAGAGGGGGTAATAGTTAATGGATGAATTGAAGGTATTCACTGGTAATGCCCACCCTGCTTTGGCCCAGGCAATTGTTGAATATCTAGGTATACCATTAGGTAAGTGCGAAGTCTTTGAATTCAGTAATGAGAATATTTTTGTTCGTATTCTGGAGAATGTTCGCCAGCGAGATACCTTTGTAATTCAGCCCCTTTGCTCTCCCGTCAATAAGAACCTGGTTGAGTTATTGATTATGCTTGATGCCTTGAAGAGAGCATCAGCCGGGCGGATTACCGCCGTAGTTCCTTATTATGGCTATGGTCGTACCGATAAGAAGGACCAACCCCGGGTGCCGATAACAGCCAGGTTGGTGGCTGACCTACTCACCGTAGCTGGTGCCAATCGGGTGCTAACTGTAGATTTGCATGCGCCACAGATTCAGGGCTTTTTCAACATACCGGTTGACGAACTGACAGCTCTTTACCTGCTCAGTAATTATTTTGAAGAGAAACCCTTCAATAACCTGGTGGTAGTAGCTACAGATATAGGTATTTCCAAACGGGCACGAGACCTAGCAGCTAAACTTAATGTCCCTCTGGCTATTATGGAAAAGAGGCGGACAGGTAATGCCGGGCAGACCGAGACGCTAAATGTTATCGGGGACGTAGCTGGCAAGGTGGCACTTACTGTAGACGATGAAATAGATACTGCTGGCTCCTTGGTAAACACTGTTTCCACTCTAGAGGAACGGGGTGTAAAGGAAATATATGCCTGCTGTACCCACCCGTTATTCTCTGGTCCAGCTCTCCAGAGGATAGCCTCATCTCCAGTGAAGGAGGTGGTAGTTACTGACACCACCCCTATCAGCAATGAGAAGAAACTAGATAAGATTACTGTCTTGCCTATAGCTCCACTGCTGGGCGAAGCCATCCACCGCATTCATACTGGGAAATCCATAGGAGCTATGTTTGAGTGAATTAAATATGAGTAAGCGTGAATCCACAGTAGAGGTATATCAAGCAGCAGGTGAAGCCGAAGCACTTATTATCAAGGGCTTATTAGAGAGTAATGGACTACTTTGTGTCCTGAGATCAAATGCGGCACCTTCAGTGCATGTGTTTGCCATTGACGGGATGGGTGAAGTTAAGGTTATGGTCAGAGAATCAAGAGCAGAGAAGGCGAGGAGGCTAATCGTAGGGAAAAGTCATGTTTAAATGGCTGGGTGGTCTGGCTGATTCTAATGAAAAGGAGTTGAAACGGCTACAGCCAATAGTAAACCGAATAAATGAGCTGGAGCCTGATTTCGAGCGACTCAGTGATGCTGAACTTCGCGCCAAGACCGATGAGTTTAAGGCTCGGCTTAAAGCCGGCAGTTCGCTTGATGAGCTTCTGCCTGAGGCGTTTGCTGCCGTTCGTGAAGCTGCCAAAAGAACCATAGGCCAGCGCCATTTTGATGTACAGTTGATGGGCGGCATTGTCCTTCATCAAGGCAAAATCGCTGAGATGAAAACTGGTGAGGGCAAAACCCTGGTGGCCACCCTCCCCCTCTACCTGAACTCTCTTACCGGTCATGGCTGCCAGCTGGTTACCGTTAATGACTACTTAGCCAGGCGAGACCCCTACTGGATGGGGCCTATCTTCCACGCCCTGGGAGTAAGCGTAGCCAGTATTTATCCTCAACAGACTCCCGATGAGCATACCCCTTCCCATTTTTATGACCCTGGCTTTGATTCAGAAGATAAGCGGTGGAGTCACTTCCGCCCTATCGCCCGCCGCCAGGCTTATGAGGCTGATATTACCTACGGCACCAGCAGTGACTTCGGCTTTGACTACCTGAGAGATAATATGGTCATAGACCTATCTCAGTGCGTACAGCGTCCGCTAAACTACGCCATTGTCGATGAGGTGGATAATCTCTTGATTGATGAAGCACGCACCCCGCTTATTATCAGTGGTCCAGCCGAGGAAGCAGAGCAGAAATATCAATTATTTGCCCGTCTCGTCCCCCGCCTACGCCCTGACGAAGACTATGTTATAGACGAAAAGACACGCACTGCTAATCTGACTGATGCTGGCATTGCCAATATGGAAAGGATGCTCAAGCGTGAAGGGCTACTAAAATCATCCAACCTTTATGACCCGTCAAACTACTCCCTGACCCGCTACCTAGAGAGTGCCATTAAAGCGCATGTGCTGTTTAAGCGGGACCGTGAGTATGTAGTTAAGGACGGGCAAGTTAGCATTGTTGATGAATTCACTGGTCGGCTAATGTTTGGACGGCGCTATTCTGAGGGGCTTCACCAAGCAATAGAAGCCAAGGAGCACGTTAAGGTTCAACGGGAAAGCATGACCTTTGCTTCCATTACCATCCAGAATTACTTCCGCATGTATAACAAACTAGCCGGGATGACCGGCACTGCCCTCACCGAAGCTGAGGAGTTTCACAAGATATATAAGCTGGAGGTAGTGGCTATCCCGACCAACGAGCCGATGATTCGTCAGGACCTTCCCGACCAGATTTATAAGGATGAGGAGGCTAAATTCCGGGCGGTGGTGCGTGATATTGAACAACTCCATCAGGAAGGACGGCCGGTGCTAATCGGCACTGTATCTATTGAGAAATCAGAATACCTGAGCGACCTTTTGAAAAGGAAGGGTATTCCCCACCAGGTGCTCAATGCCAAGCATCATGAGAAGGAGGCAAGCATCATCGCTCAGGCGGGGCAGCCGGGGGCGGTAACCGTTGCCACCAATATGGCCGGACGCGGGGTTGATATTATCCTTGGCGGAAGTCCTGATGGACAAGGTGAACCGGAGTGGCAGTGGAAGCACAACAAGGTGG
>SDBV01002319.1_pt1 | contig 28445 bp, 23 predicted proteins | sample 2277081 | NCBI WGS metagenome assembly SDBV01 (sample SAMN10402039, study PRJNA504765) | marine sediment metagenome | isolation source: marine sediment core GS10_PC15, 223 cmbsf | place: Arctic Ocean: Southern Knipovich Ridge | collected 2010
GTTAATTAGAACGTTTTCCATTCCATTAAGTGATCTGTCAATTGTGAAAGATTTAAAACTTGCGGGTCTTCTCGGTTCATTATTATTTAATGTAAATCTATTTCCATGACCAAAGGCATTTCTCAAATGTCTTAAGAATTCAAATTCAGGAGTCGTCTTAGCAAAACCATTTTCTTTTATCAAGTCATGAATGAGAATGACGTTAGCCATTAAGGGAATAGTAAGAAAGTGTTCGTTGTTCTTATTTTTTTTATCAAATTTTTCAAATATTTCTTCAACTTGATAAACTCTTGAAGAATTATCTTTTTTTCTCCCAAAATGAGCTGTTGTATTTCCCGCAGGAAAGAAAGAGTCCATAATGACTTTTCTTCCTGGTCCATCAACTATACCAACAATGCTAAAACCTGAAGCAACAGTTATTGTTTCAATATCATCAATGAATTCAATTATTTCTTCTTTTGTCATGATTTAATTATGCTAGATTGGCAAAATACTGCAAGAGGACTACTTCATAATCGAAACAGCAATCAACTGGTTCATATAAAGTTCGAATCCCGTTAGGGGTCTTGAATATTTTAAGGCTCTGACCAGTCATTATTTATACAAAATATTTGGTAGCCCAGATGGGATTCTAACTCCGATTTGAGTGTTTGAATTACACTGGCTTTGCACATTCTTATCCCCTTTTAAGTTCGAATCTTACTTCACAAGAAAACAAAATAATCATGAGCCTGCTCTCTGAGCAGATCCATGATTTTTGCTCCCCGGGTGAGACACTATTCGAACTTTTTGGTGCTTGAAGCTCTTTTAAAAACATATTCTAGGTCTTTCTTGCACAATTGACCATGAACATGATTTTTTCTCTAGATAAGGATAAATATTATTGGTTGTTTGCCAGACAAAGCTCTGATATATTGGTTACATAATACGATCGGTTGCTGGGTTCATTAAAAATGCTAGTCAGTTAAGGCAATGAAATGAATAGAAGAAGATTAATCATAATTGGGCTTCTCGCTATTTTTCTCGTCATCATAGTTGCGCTCGTTTCATCAAGCAGTCTTTATCAAGATATGCAGGCGTCCAAGACTCCCCGGTACGAAGTTGGGCAGCGCCTGGGACCCAAACTGTGCGGCTCGTGTCATAAGGAAATTTACAAGGCGTGGTTGCGCAATTCCGCTCATGCTGTGGCAACAACCAATAAGAATTTTCATGCATTTAAGAAGAAATTTACCAGTAACTTTCTCTTAAATATCCTACTGAGTGAGAGAATGTGCTACGCGTGCCACGGCGACAAAAATGTTAACAGAGGCGTAGACTGCGAGACGTGTCACGGATCATTAATTGAGGGTGTGTCTTTGGAGGAAACGCATGAAAAGAAATTTAAACCTCGCAGGCGGAAAGAACTCAAGGAGCCGGGTTATTGCCCAACTTGTCATTATATGAAGACCATGTCCGGTGATCTTGTTTTCTCGCTCTACGATGAATGGAAAAAAAGTGAATACGCCAAAGATGGTATCACCTGCCAAGGTTGCCACATGAAACCCCGTAATGGTGATATCCCCCATCATGGTTTTGATAGCATCTCCCGTAGAAATGCCGAAATTTATCACGGCAAGGTTACGGTCAACGACGTCAAACTTGATTTCCCGGAATTGAGCTTAGTATTGGAAAACAAAATTAGAGCTCATGCAGTTCCCGCATCGGGGCCGTCACGCGTCCTGGCCCTAGAAATCATTTTGCGCGATAAAAACGGTTTGAAAAAGCACAAGATTGTGGAGACGTTTTTAAAAAAATTCGAGCCCATGCCCATAGTTGGACTGTTCCCGGACAAGCTAATAAAGAATAATCAGCTTCAGGGTGGAGAAAAACGTTCTTTGAGTTTCAAAATCCCAGCTGCGCTTAAAGGAAAGGTCCGTGAAGCGATTATCTCCCTGAGATTTTATGATGTGGATGACGAGTATCAGGGTGACATCAAAAAAGCGCACTGGATCAGCAAACCAATTCTACGACAAAAGATAAAATTATGACCTTAGAAGCATAATAAGAGTGTTTTAATCTATACAAAGTGCCTCCAAATAAGCAAACAAGGCGCTATAAAGTTCGATTCAGGATAACAAAATTATTATGGCTCTGAGCAGCCAAAAAGAATCGCTCCCCGGGTGAGACACTATTCGAACTTTTTAGTGCTTGAAAAGCTATTGGTAAACGTAAGCTAGGTAGCCCTGATGATTCCTCACAACAGCAAACAACCTAACTAACATCTTTCTCTTATAGGCTATGCAGCTTTCTTCACCATCTTCTTTTGCGCCTTCGGAGCCTTCCAGGTCTTCATCTCCTTCAGGTCGGGCTGGTAGATACGCATGATCAATCCGATACCCAAGTCCACACGGTTGATCGGCAACCAGTTCTCCGTCGGCACGCCCTGAGGTTGCTCGGCTGCAATGTGGATCTCGATCCCGCCCGACGCGTCGAGCTTCATGCCGGCGTTTTGACCGACACTGTATTTGTTCTCTTTGTTCGGGATGAAGAAACCCTGCTTTGTGTCGTAAAGCGTCGCCGACCAGAAAGCGATGGAAGGAGGCATCTCTGCCTTGGTCATGCGGATCACGTAGTCGTGCTGCGCGTTCATCGGCTGGCCGTCTGTTGTCGCAATGCCAGGATACATCGCCTGGTCGTCCGGCTGGCCGAGGGGCCCCACAACTGATTGCAGCACCATGGTGTCGATGTCCATGTGCCCTTTGGGGTGAAACAGCTTGAACGAGAACGGAGCTGCGGCCTTAGGGTCGTTCCAAATCGCGTTCTGCTTCTTCTCGATGTCCGCGGCCACTGCCACGAGCTGTTTGACCTCGATCGCGGGAACCTGGCCCACGTCGTATTGTTTACCCGGCTCGACGCCTACGGTCTTGAGAGCCGCTAACGCTTCCTTATCCATTTCGTTATTTGAGTCGAAGGTGGTGTGATTAAAGACGAACTGCATGACTTCTTGGAAGTTATTAGCGAAGACGTACGCGTCGTTTTCATACGTTGGAATAGTCTCCGGGCTGGCATGTTTCGCCAGTTTGCCCTCAAACTCCGATAGAGTTTGGAGCTTTACCTGCTGGATCGCCGCCATGTTGGCCTTAAACTTCTCCGGGTCGTTCGCTTCGGGCATGACGCGCAGGAACGCGATGGCGTAGTCGCCGGATATCTCTATTATTTGATCCACACCCTCGACTGGCTCTGCCGAGTAGCCTTCCGTGCGAGCCGAGTAGTAGAGTATCGTCGTCGGCTTATTAAAATCGCCCTTCGATGTCGCGAGCGGGATATCGCAGTAGTGATCCAGTGCCGATGTCTCCAGCGAGACGAACTTGGAGTTGAACGCCGGGTACCGGATGACCACCGCGTCCTTGCGCAGATCCAGAGCGGAGATGACGTAGAGAGTGTCATTGTTAGGTCGAGGGATACTCCGCACCGAGGCGTCCATCAAGCCTGAGGGATAATGGGTTTTGTTCCACCCACCGGCGGCGAATGAATTCTTGTCATTCACCGCAAAGTTGTTCACGGTGTTGAACAGGGCGACATACTGATACGAGCGCCTGACGAGATTCTCAATACTGCCTTCTTTTAGTGTCATAATATTTTCTCTCCTTTTTGTAGTTGTATGCTCCTCTAAACAGTATCTTTTCTATTTTTCAAAGCTTAAGATACCCCGCAATATTTTAACGAAACAGAAATGATGCCATTGCGAATTTGGGGGACGTAGTTGCGAGAATTACCAAATTACACCTGGCTTTCCCGGATGCTATGTACTTGGAGTTTGCTGTCTTGCTTGTTGTGCGCAAATGGTTCCCAAAATTGATGCAATGCTATGTGCTGCCCCGAGGTTGTATGGAAGAGGACGCGTTTGGATAGATTGGCGAGAGCAAATACCGCGCTCACGGCCTTCGGCCTGACCTCTCTCTCGTTGAGGGCAAAACCCTTGCGTTTTACCCTCAACGCGGCTTTGCCGCTGCACCCTTTTCCTAACTGATGACTTCGGGGGAGATGTTCTCCCCCGAAGCTCTTACCCCCTCTTAAGTTCGAATCTTACTTCACAAGAAAACAAAAAAACATGAGCCTGCTCTTTTGGCATATCCATGATTTTTTCTCCCCGGGTAAGACACTCTTCGAACTTTTTGGTACTTGAAAAGCTTCTGGCAAACGCCTGCTAGATAGGCCTAGGCAACACAGACTCATATTCTAAGCTACCTAGCCAATTTACATGCCTCGCCAACTTACATTGACAAAAAAACTAAATAATCGTAAGCTTGCTGTGTATTTTTACCATGAGAGGGCTTAAGCTGGAACCAAACACACTAAGTGAATCAGATAAAAAACTTCCAAAAATAACTCAAACATCAGCGGCCCGATAAGATCACAAAGAAACGGCTTTCTTAAGTGTCAAATTTTTCTATTAGAACCTGGGTGTTTTGATCATAAGAATGGAGGTGTTTACTTTGAAAAAAGTTATTGCTGTTATTTTTTTGACAATGATGATCGTGTCGACTTTTTCCGGACCGGCATTTGCTCATGAGCGTTGTGTTACCCTTAATGAACTATCCTCGCAAACAAATGGACATACAGACGGTGTCGTAGAGCAAGTTATTGCTAATGGCCAAGAAGAGGGTGATCCAGCAGCTGACGGGATCAAAAATGCTAGAGATAAATCCCCAGCATTAGAGAGCTGCCCGAGACATTAATTTTGGCGCAGTTTAGCTTTTTTACTACCCAGGTTATGGCGGCGAACTGATAAAGTAAAAGCAAAGGAACCGGTATTATCCGGTTCCTTTGCTTTTTTATATGGAACGCAGTCAAACAAGATTAATGGCTCTAAGCAGCCATAAAAGAATTGCTCCCCGAGTGAGACACTATTCAAACTTTTTGGTGCTTGAAAAGCTTTTGGAAAACGTAAGTTAAGTGGCAGCTAAAACCTATCTTCGAACCTGTCTAAGCGCTCAAAAAGTTGTGACGACGCATTTTAAAGAACTTAAAGTCTGAGTTCGCCTACAGCTATGAAGCGTATCGGAATAGCGGTGGAGTGCAACACTTTGTCAGGTTTTGTTGTTATGCTCCACCCTTATTACTACGTTTCCTTTTTTATGCCCTTTATCGACATAACCGTGAGCCTCAGCAGTCTCTTCCAACGGATAGCATCTATCTATGCGGAACTTGTCAAGCACTTTGAGACAGCCCCATCGATTAATTAAAGTGCAATCACCCCCTGTGGAATTTGAGTCTCTCGGTCATCTGCCGGTTGCATATTCTGATTCTGATCATCGTTGGTCTGTTTAGTCGTCGGCGGATTAATCCACACAGCCTCGGGCAACACGGGCGCTTTTGGCGCTTTGTTAACAAAGCGCTCGGGATGGCCGGCATAAGCCCGATCGAGCGCGACTTGGCGAGACCTGGTTACTTTGGAGGCCAGCCCGTAGTGGACCATGTGCGGCGTCATCAAAGCGATTCCAGAATGATGATGCTCAAAGTTGTACCAACTAAAGAAGGTATCACAAAAAGAACGGGCGTCCTGGATTGATCCGAAGCGAGCGGGAAACTGTGGCCGGTACTTAAGCGTTTTGAGCTGGCTTTCGGAATACGGATTGTCGTTGGATACGTGGGGTCGGCTATGGGTCTTGGTAACACCTAGATCGCTGAGCAGAAGAGCTAAACATTTGGACTTCATCGAGGAGCCCCGATCGGCGTGCAATGTCAGCTGGTCTTTGCTGATGACCTGCTTGAGACAGGTCTCTTTCACTAAGCGCTTTGCGAGCTCGGCCGACTCGCGTCCGTCCACCATCCAGCCCACCACGAGGCGGCTGTAGATATCCAAGATGACGTAGAGATAGAAGTACGTCCACTTGGTGGGTCCTTTGAGCTTGGAAATATCCCATGACCACGTCTCATTGGGTCTAACAGCCAAAAGTTCCGGCTTTTCATAAGCTGGGTGCTTTAGTTGATTACGTCGCTCACGCACTTCTGCCTGTGCGTCGAGTAGGCGGTACATGGTCCTAATCGAGCACAGGTATTTGCCTTCATCCAAAAGAGCGGCCCAGACTTGGGCCGGCGCCATATCCACAAAACGATCCTCGTGCAAGACGTCCAGCACATCTTGGCGCTCTGTCTTTGTCAGGGCCCGCTTTGGTATCGCTCGATCGGACGGCAGGTGCCGAGGCCTGCTCCGCTCTGAGCGAGCGATACAACGATGCTCGCGAAACACCCAGTGCCCGACACATTGGGGCTGTGCCAAGGCGTGGCGCGTATTCCTTAACAGCTTCCATCATTCGTCCCCTTTGTTCTCGATACCGGTCAGGGGCACACCCAGTATCTCTGAGAGCTTTTTTTGGACATCTATGACCGCCTTGGCCTGGCTTAAGCGCCGCTCAAGCCGGATGTTGGTTTTCTTCAGTCTTTCGTTTTCCTTCTCAAGCGGATGCTTGATTCGTTTGCGTCCGCGTTTGTCGTCTCTTAGCGCCGAGAGAGCACCCTCTCGATATGCCCTGCGCCAGGCGCTCAACTGTGATGAATACAATCCCTCCCGGCGCAGCAGCGCCCCGATCTGACCGTGCTCAGTACACATCTCGGCTTCCCGGACAATGCGGGCCTTGTATTCAACCGTAAAGCGGCGGCGCTGTGGGCGCTCCAGCACTTGCGGATCCGGAGCTGCCGGTGTAGCCGGATCTCCGTCTCTCTCGGGCTCGCTTCGCTCGCCCTCATTCAACTCCGGTCCGGTTACATCCATCTCGTTAATTCCGGCCGTCTTCCTACTACCGTTATTCATCTAAAAACCCCCTCGCCCTCTACACTAATTAAAAAGAGGGGCTGTCTCAACTATGTTGGCACAGAGGGGGGGGAGACCTTCTCCCCCGAAGAACCTAACCCCTACTTAAGTTCGAACCTTACTTCACAAGAAAATAAAAAATCATGAGCCTGCTCTCTGAGCAGATCCATGATTTTTGCTCCCCGTGTGAGACACTATTCGAACTTTTTAGTGCTTGAAAAACTTTTGGAGAACGTAAGCCAGGCAGGCATGGGTAACACGTTAGTTTAACTTTTCGCAATTAGACTATATGGATACATTGCAGCAGATAGGTCTCACTTCTCGTGGGGTGAGCGAATTTTCTATTTGATATAAAAAGAATAGAGAACTAGCCGGTCGAGACTGGCTACTATCATCGATTCGCGGTAGCGCCTTGATCACTCTTTCAGTATGTTCCGGACTTACATTCTAAAACGCTTTGCGAGTTTACATTGACAAAATAACCAAGAAGTCGTAAGCTCTTTGTGAATGTATACACAAACGTGGGTTTTAGCTGTAACCAGACACATATTGCACAAGTCAGACGAGAAATTTCTACCAATAATTGCAATATGAAAAGCCCCTTAAGATTCCAAAAATATAGCATTCTTAAGTGTCAAAATATTTTCTACTAGGACCTGGGTATTTTAGAAATGAGAATGGAGGTGTTTACTTTGAAAAAAGTTATTGCTGTTATTTTTTTGACAATGATGATTATGGCGACTTTTTCCGGACCGGCATTTGCTCATGAGCGTTGCGTTACCCTTAATGAACTGTCCTCGCAAACAAATGGTCATTCCGACGGTGTCGTAGAACAAGTTATTGCTAATGGCCAAGCTGAGGGTGATCCGGCCAGCGACGGTATCAGAAATGCTAGAGATGAGTCCCCGGCGTTAGAGAGCTGCCCGAGTGATTAATTCCGACGCAGTTTAACTTTATTACTACCCAGGTCATGGCGGCAAATCAAAAGCAAAGGAATCGGATAATACCGGTTCCTTTGCTTTTTTATATAGAACGGAGTCAAACAAGAATAATGGCTCTGAGCAGCCAAAAAAGATGCTCCCCGGGTAAGATTCGTCCTTGTCGCTCAACTAGCGCATAAATCGCGCTCACGGCCTTTGGCCTAACGTTTCGCTCTTTGAGGGCAAAACCCGAGGTTTTACCCTCAACGCGGCTTTGCCGCTGAACCCTTTTCCTAACGGATGACTTCGGGGGAGACCTTCTCCCCCGAAGAACCTAACCCCTACTTAAGTTCGAACCTTACTTCACAAGAAAATAAAAAATCATGAGCCTGCTCTCTGAGCAGATCCATGATTTTTGCTCCCCGGGTAAGATTCGAACTTACGACCCTTCGGTTAACAGCCGAATGCTCTACCTGTTGAGCTACCGGGGAAAATCAAAACATCGTGCATTATAACTTATGGACGACCGCAATGACAACGTTTACCCGCGGAATTCGAAAAATGTGCCGTCATTCTGTCTAAAAAATCACTTCTTTCGGAATACATATACTATGAAGCCAAACGAAGAACTAAAAGATGAGCACCGAATAATAGCGCTAGCAGTTGCCGACTTGGCGAGCCTGGGCGAGGCCTTGGAAAAAGGCGCCATTGTACCAGCGAAACTGCTCAAACAAGAGCTATCTTTTATCGAGCATTTCGTTGACAAGTGTCATCACAGAAAGGAAGAGACAGTTCTTTTTCCCGTACTTGAAGCCCTATTCTCCCTTAGGCCCCATGACCAGGTGCCCGAGCTACTCAAGGAGCACGAAAGGAGCCGTGAGATTATTAAGACTCTTCGGGACGCGGTGTATAAATACTCCAGCGGAGACCGTGGTCAAGTGTCGTTGATATCGCGATCAACCGAAGCCTACAAGACGCTCCTGATTGAACATATTAAGAAAGAGAATGCGGGCGTTGTCAAGATGATCGAAACTGACCTGTCAGCCGACCGGAAGCTTGAAATCATGGAGAGATTCAGCCTCATCGAGGAACAACTTGGCCCGAATTATCACAGTAAATATGCTGATCTGGCCAAGAGACTACATGATCAAGGGAAGAAGCTAGCCGCTTAGGCCGCCCGTTTCCTCCATAATCGCGGACGCGGCGCGGTAAGGGTCAAGGGCATCAGTGATAGGCCGACCGACCACCAGATAATCGGCCCCGGCGCGGACGGCCTGTGAGGGCGTCAAAACTCGTTTTTGGTCTTTTGCCTCAGACTGTGTCGGCCTGATACCGGGTGTGACAATTAATAGATCACTGTGATATTCGTTTTTGATAATCTCGATCTCGCGCGCCGAAGCAACCACACCGTCAAAGCCGGCGCTTGCGGCTAGGCCCGCTAAAATCTTGACTTGTTTCTCGACGTTATTTTTGATCCCCACGTCTTCTAGGTCAGAATTGTCCAAACTTGTCAACACAGTCACTCCGACAACTAAGGGACATTTAAAGCCCGATTCGGTCGCGCCTTCAGCCAGCCCTTCTTTTGCCGCCTCTAACATAGCTTGGCCACCCAAACAGTGAACACTTACCATGTCAGCGCCGAAAGCCCCGATAACATTGGCCGTTCGCCGGACTTGTTCGGGAATATCATGCAATTTCAGATCAAGAAAGATTGAGGCACCTGTGTCTTTTAGGGTTTTTATGATCGATGGACCCTGGGCGTAAAAGAGGCTTGAACCAATCTTGAAGAAGTTGACAGCCGGGGTGATCAAGTCCGCCAGTTCCCGCGCCTCATCGCCTGTCGGCCGGTCAAGCGCGACAATCAATTTCGCGGGGTCTTTGAGTTTTCGCTCATTCATCTACTGGTCTTAAGAGCTCCCGTCACTTCGGTAATTGATGATATGCCGCGGTCATCAAGAAACTTATTTATGCCGTCAATTATTTTTATGGGCGCCTGGGGGTCAACAAAGTTCGCTGTGCCCACAGCGACGCCGACAGCTCCGGCGATGATAAACTCCAGCGCGTCCTCAAAGGTCATTATGCCGCCCATCCCGATCACAGGAATGCTGGTCGCACTTACAGCTTCCCAGACCATCCTGATAGCGATGGGCTTAACTGCCGGTCCGGAAAGACCGCCGACAATACTGCCCAGCCGCGGCTCGAATGAACCAACATCAACGGCCATGCCATAGATCGTGTTGATTAAAGACAAAGCATCTGCCCCCGCGCGTTCGCAAGCGCGCGCGATGCCCCCGATATCGCTCGTGTTCGGCGTTAGTTTCACAATTACAGGTTTACTCGAGGCCATTCTGGTTTTTGAGACAACCTCAGTCGCCAACTTCTCGTTTGAACCAAATATCATGCCTCCGGCCTTCGCGTTCGGGCAGGAAATATTGAGCTCGATAGCGTCTACTTCTGAAATCGTGCTCAGCATCTTGGCCAGTCGTTCAAAATCATCAATGGATGTCGCGGCAATGCTAACAATGAGTGGAATATCATAACGCGCCAAGAATGGAATGTCCTTGGCGATAAAAGCATCTATGCCGTCGTTTTGCAGCCCGATCGAGTTGAGCATGCCTGAAGGTGTTTCCCAGAGTCTCGGTGGCGGATTACCGGCTATTGGTTTTAATGTCACCGTTTTCGCACAGATCGCGCCCAGTCTATTTAAATCAATCAACTGACCGTATTCTTTTCCCGAACCGTAGGTTCCAGAAGCTGTCATCACTGGATTCCTTAGTTTTAGGCCCGCGATATTTACTGATAAATCGGCCATCTCACCACCCCAGTTCCTTCGTGTCAAAAACAGGCCCGTCCGCGCAGACCTTCAGGTAGCTGTCCTTGGCCTCAACAACGCACCCCAGGCAGGCACCGACACCGCAAGCCATATAGGCTTCCAGCGAAACCTGACATGACACACCGAATCTCCCAGCGATATCAGCCACCGCTTTAAGCATTGCTCTCGGCCCGCAAGCAAAAACGACCTCAGGATCAGCTTCTCCTATCTCTTCGGCCAAAACATCTGTGACCAATCCTCTATGCCCTTGGCTTCCGTCATCAGTCGACACAGCCATCTTTCTTGTCAGTCGTTTTAGATCCATAAAATCAAGGAGTTGATTCCGGTTGGCAGCGCCCATGACCGTATAAACCTTTACCTTATGTTCAGCTAATTTGGAGGCTAAAAAGATCAACGGCGCTACGCCCATCCCCCCCGCTACAATCATCGCTCTCTTCAGTTCTTGGTCGACCTGATATCCGTTACCAAGGGGGCCGATCAGATCAATAGAGTCTTTCGGCCGACGCGCCGCCAACCATTTTGTACCCTCGCCGACGACCCGCACGAGTATGTCAAAAGCATCAACCCCGATCACTTGATGAATACTGAATGGACGCCTGAGTATATAAGACTGATTCTCACCGCATTGCAGGTGAACAAATTGACCGGGCCTTGCATTCCTGGCCACCTGAGGAGCGTAGAGGGTTAATTTGTAAATATCTTCTGCTACCTCTTGCTTGTCTACCACCCTTGATATTGTCTGATACATCAGTCAGAATCCCGGCTTTCAGATCTCACTGAGACAGCTTGGACCTCGGAGCCGCCCGGACGAGTATAATAATCTTGAAGCGCCTTCACTTTCAAGTCGCCACGCCTGATAGCCTCCAACCCTTGAACAAGGGCTGATGCCGCTGCAATAGTTGTGACGCACGGAACACCATGAGTGGCGGCGGCCGTCCGGATATCAAAACCGTCGGAGTGAGTTCCCCGCCCCCAGGGAGTATTAATAACTAAACCCACTTCTTTGTTGATAATCAAATCAACAACATTTGGACGGCGCTCACGGACTTTCGCTACTTCTTCAACTTTTATGCCCGCCCGCCGGAGCAAGTCCGCGGTGCCTTTGGTTGAGACTAATTCATAACCGAGATCAACAAGGCCCTTGGCTATAAACAGGCTATTGCGCTTGTCGCGATTGCAAACACTGATAAAAACACGTCCCTCGCTGGGCAACTCCAAACCTGTGGCTAATTGCGATTTAGCGTAAGCAACGCTGAATGATTCCGACAGACCCATAACTTCACCCGTAGAACGCATCTCCGGCCCGAGCACAGTGTCTGAGCCCGGAAAGCGCCCGAAAGGCAGAACAGCTTCCTTAATCGCCATGTAACTCAGGCGCTCGGGAATAGCGGAAGCTACTTCATCCAGCGATTCCCCGACCATTATCCTGGCGGCGGCTTTAGCCAATGGGACCCCGATAGCTTTGCTCACGAAAGGCACTGTCCTTGAAGCTCTGGGGTTAACTTCCAGCACATATACCGTCTCGTCTTTCAACGCGAACTGTATATTCAGAAGCCCGATAACATTAAGTTCAAGCGCGAGCTTTGCTGTGTAATCTTTTATGACCTCCACTGTCTCATCGCTGAGCGTGTAAGGAGGAATAACGCAAGCACTGTCCCCGGAGTGAATCCCCGCTTCCTCAATGTGTTCCATGATCCCACCGATAACAACCTGGTTGCCGTCGGCTAGAGCGTCGACGTCAATCTCTATGGCGCCCTCTAAAAATTTATCAATTAATACCGGGTGCTTCGGCGAGGCCTTTACAGCTGAAGCCATATATCCCTCCAGCATCGCCTCGGTATACGCGAGCTCCATAGCCCGGCCTCCGAGAACATATGAGGGGCGAACCAGCACCGGGTAACCGACCTTCGAGGCTACTTTGACCGCTTCCGCAAAAGACCTGGCGGTTCCATTTGCCGCTTGAGGTATGTCAAGCTTTTTTAGTATCTGACCAAACCGCTTTCTGTCCTCAGCTAAATCAATCGACTCCGGTGATGTTCCCAGAATTTTCACACCGGCTTTTTCCAATTCTTTAGCGAGCTTAAGCGGTGTCTGACCTCCAAATTGGATGATAGCTCCGTAGGGTCGCTCGCGGTCGACAATGTTCATAACATCCTCAAAGGTCAAGGGTTCAAAATAGAGCCGATCAGATGTGTCGTAATCGGTCGAGACGGTCTCGGGGTTGCAGTTGACCATAATGGTTTCATAGTCGAGTTCCTTCAAAGCGAATGACCCGTGCACGCAGCAATAATCAAATTCGATACCCTGTCCGATCCGGTTCGGACCGCCGCCCAGAATCATGATCTTTTTCCTCTTTGAATCTCTGACCTCGTCTTCATCTTCGTAAGTGGAATAATAGTAGGGAGTATAGGCCTCGAATTCGGCCGCGCATGTGTCTACTGTTTTAAAGGTTGGGATTATCTGGCTATTTTTTCTTCTCTCCCTCACCGCTAGTTCTGTTGATCCCGACAAGTAAGCCAATTGCGCGTCTGAATAACCCGCGCGTTTGGCTTCACGAATTAAATCACTATCAATTCTTGCGATATGTTGTCCGCGAATCTCGTTCTCGATCTCGACCAAATCGGCTATCTGCCGGATAAACCAGGGATCTATCTGTGTCAGCTCGCAAACATTTTCAACTGACAAATCATTTGCCAAGGCGTATTTAATATAAAAGAGCCTGTCTTGACCAGCGATCGTCAGCTTTGATTCAATTTCATCTTTGTCTATCTCGTCTTTACCATCCGAACCAAGACCAAAGCGACCTATCTCCAGTGAGCGCACGACCTTCTGGAGCGCCTCTTTGAAAGTCCGGCCTATCGCCATAGCCTCACCGACAGACTTCATCTTCGTTGTTAGGGTCGCGTCTGTTTCTGGAAACTTCTCGAATGCCCAACGCGGCATTTTTACAACTACATAGTCCAGTGTCGGCTCAAAACAAGCTGGTGTCTCACGGGTAATGTCATTAACTATTTCATCAAGCGTGTACCCGACGGCCAGCTGGGCTGCTATCTTAGCAATAGGGAATCCTGTGGCCTTTGAGGCCAGCGCCGAGCTTCTTGAGACTCGCGGATTCATCTCGATCACAACTCGCCGGCCAGTGGCCGGGTCTACCGCGAACTGTATATTTGAGCCCCCGGTTTCTACTCCGATTTCATCCATGATTATCAAGGCGTCGTCTCTCATGGCTTGATATTCCTTGTCAGAGAGAGTTTGGGCCGGCGCCACGGTGATGCTGTCTCCGGTATGAATACCCATTGGATCAAGGTTCTCAATGGAACAGACGATCACCGAGTTGTTATTCTTATCGCGCATTACTTCCAGCTCATACTCTTTCCACCCTATGACTGAAGCCTCAACTAGAACTTCATTAGTCGGACTGAGCATCAATCCGTTGGCGACAATTTCTACAAACTCTTCAAGATTGTAAGCTATGCCACCGCCTGTCCCGCCAAGTGTGAAGCTGGGCCGGACAACCAAGGGAAAACCAAGCTTATCAGCCAACGCGCGTGCGTCAGTCAAGCTGTAAGCAAAGCCTGATTCAGGCAAAAAAAGACCTATCTTTTCCATAGCATCTTTGAATAGGTTTCGATTTTCGGCTTTCTTTATTGTCTCAAGACTTGCGCCGATTAACTCAACTCCAAACTCATCCAATACTCCGCTGTCTCCCAAGGCCACGGCCATATTAAGAGCTGTCTGACCGCCCAGCGTGGGCAGTAGCGCCTGGGGCCGCTCTTTTTCGATAATCTTAGTTATGATTTCCGGCGTGATGGGTTCAATATATGTCTTATCAGCAAACTCCGGATCTGTCATGATCGTCGCCGGGTTGCTGTTTATCAAGACGACCTCGTAGCCATCGCTCCGGAGCACCTTACAGGCTTGAGTACCTGAATAGTCAAATTCGCAAGCCTGACCGATGATAATCGGGCCTGAGCCGATAATTAAGATTTTTTTGATATCTGTTCTTCTGGGCATTATTTCTTCTGCTGTACCTTAGCCTTTTTTCTAGACTAAGCTTCCCTCTCGTGAATAACCAGCGCCGGTCTGTCGGCTGTTCTGATGACGTTCAAAGACACGCTCCCAATAAGCCACTCGCGCACAACGCCCTTGCCGTGCGACCCCATGAGTATCAAAGAGGCGTCCACCTCGCCGGCCACCGAAAGAATCTCGGTTAGCGGGTCCCCCACGCGGCAGAGACTAGAAACTTTGAAACCGGCGTCATCCAGCTCTTTCATCATTTCATTTGTATTGTTCTTGCACGCCCGCAGTTGCTCGTCCTTTTCGGTCTCAGTCTCAACACGCTTAGTGTCAACGATATGCAAACCGACTATCTCCTTTACGCCCGCCTTCTTCAACTCTTTGAGCACTTCCATCGCCTCTTTTGAACAGCGAGAAAAATCGCTTGGGAACAAGACTTTGCGAAATATCTGAGCAGCGTATTCCTCGAGCGGTCTTTCCTGCTCGATATCTTTGAGGATGTCATATCTTATTAACAAAACAGGTGTCTGGGATTCACGGCTGATCTTCTCTGATACGCTGCCGAGAAGTATTTCTTCGAGCAGACGCTTACCGTGAGAACCAGTGACAATCAACGAATATTCTTTGTCCCGGGTCATTTTTAGTATCTCGTCGGAAGGGTTGCCTTCCAGTATGAACGATTGGGTCGTGAAACCCTCCCGCTCAAGCAGAGCTCGACGCTCCTCAATTCTGGTTTCGATCGCGCTCGTGATTTGTTGGGGCAACGGATAGACCACGGCGCGTCCAATATCAACAACGTGCACCAGTGTGATCTCCTTTAAGCCAAACGGTTTTAGTCCTTTCGTAAAAGTGAGAACGCGATCAGATTCGTCTGTGAAATCAATTGGCACTAATACTTTTTCAAACACTTTCGCCTCCTAGCTTCTCTCCATCATGTCTGTAAATTCCTTAAATAAATAGCGCGAGTCATGTGGCCCGGGACTGGACTCAGGGTGATACTGTACTGAAAATGCCGGGACATTATGACACTTAATCCCCTCGCTAGTACCATCATTCAAATTCACATGGGTCGCTCCGACTCCATCAGGCAATGAATCAAGATCAACCGCGTACCCATGATTCTGCGATGTTATCTCAACGCGACCTGTCGCCAGATTCTTGACTGGCTGATTCCCGCCCCTGTGACCGAACTTCATCTTGTATGTTCCGGCGCCAAGAGCCAAAGCCAACAACTGATGCCCCAGGCAAATTCCGAAAATCGGTTTCTTACCCAACAATTCTTTGATGACACCTAAAGCGTAATCTACCTCCTGGGGATCACCCGGGCCGTTAGACAGGAATATCCCGTCGGGATCGTCACTTAAAATCTCTTTAGCTGACGCAGTTGCCGGGACAATCCGAGTTCGGCATCCATTTTCATCCAGAAGCCGTGAGATATTTGTTTTAATGCCAAAATCGACGGCGACCACTTTATAGGCTTTACTCTGTCCATATGTATAAGCCTCTTCAGTAGTTACCTGACGAACCAGATTCTGCCCGAGCAGACCAGGAGTCTCCAGCGCTTTTTCGCGCAGACTTTCGGGTGAAATATCCGTCGTTGATATCACGCCCCTCATGGCCCCTTTCGTTCTTATTCGTTTTGTCAGAGCGCGAGTGTCAATCTCTTTTATCCCCACAATGTTGTTCTTCCTAAGCCAATCCTCAAGGCCGCCGGTCGCGCGGTAGTTGCTGTAATCGCTCACTCCCTCTCTTACAACAAAACCTTTCACGTGAGAGGCCTTTGACTCGTTATCCTCGTCGTTGACACCGTAATTTCCTATCATCGGATAAGTCATCGTGACAATCTGGCCGGCGTAAGACGGGTCTGTGAGAATTTCTTGATATCCGGTCATGCTCGTATTAAACACAACTTCACCGGTGGTCTCACCTTCAGCTCCGTAGCCATGCCCTTTAAAAACTGTCCCATCTTCCAAAACCAAGAGGGCCTTCATTTCACAAGCTCCCTTTCCTTCAGAACTATCTTTCCCCGCAAAATCACATATGACGCCTGACCAATAAGCTCTTTTCCCAAGAAGGCGCTATTATGACTTTTTGACAAGAAGTAACTAGGCTCTATCTTTACTTTAGCATTAGGGTCTATTATTGTCGCATCAGCTTGGCTGCCTATCTCAAACGTCCCTGCGTTGAGCCCAAGTATCCGGGCTGGTCCTCTCGTCAACTTTGTTATCAGTCCCAATAAGCCAAGCTTAGTCTTGGTCAAGCGCGTCAAGACCGCCGGTAATGTTGTTTGCAATCCAATCGTACCAAATGGCGCTGTCTCAATTTCTTGCTCTTTTTCATGAAGCGCGTGCGGCGCGTGATCGCTGACGATCGCGTCAATAGTGCCATCCACCAAGCCCTCAAGTAAAGCCTTCTTTTCCGCTTCGCTCCTGAGAGGTGGGTTTATCTTGCAGTTGGTATCGTAGCCCTTCATGTTCTCGTCCGTCAAAATCAGATGGTGAGGAGTTACGTCCGCGCTTACACGCACACCTCTTTTCTTGGCCGACCTGATCATATCGACACTTCCCGATGTTGAGACATGAGTAATATGAAGCCTGCTGCCGGTCAGCTCAGCCAGAATGATATCTCTGGCCACCATTATCTCTTCCGCTGCCGCCGGTATACCCTTTAGCCCCAGCGAGGTAGCTGTGGGGCCCTCGTGCATGACCCCGCCGTCCGATAAATTGGTGTCCTCGGCATGGCTCATTATCGGCAGCCCGAAAATCCCGCTGTACTCAAGCGCTCGACGCATCAGCTCGCTGTCTTTGATTGGCAGGCCGTCGTCGGAGAAAGCGACAGCTCCCGCGTCCGCAAGATCGCCCATATCGCTCAAACATTTGCCCGCTTGACCAACGCTTATTGCTCCGACAACTTTAACTCCGCATGGAACATCGGCTGCCCTGTCCAATATGTATTCTAAAATCGATCTGTTGTCGACGCAGGGCTTGGTGTTCGGCATGCACACTATTGTAGTGAAGCCGCCCGCGCAAGCCGCCCGCGCGCCTGACAGAATTGTCTCTTCATCTTCTCTGCCCGGCTCCCTCAGATGGACATGCATATCTATCAAACCGGGAGTCACAATTAAACCAGCGGCGTCAACAGTCGTAATGCCCTTGTTGTTACTGAACTCTTCAACAAAAAGTTGCTTTTCGATTTTTATGTCTCGGGTAGCCTCGGTTTTGGCTATCGGGTCGATGACCAGCCCGCCTTGAATCAGTATCTTGTCGCTCAAATTAGACTGCCTCCACTTTCGGCTCTTCCAGACCGGCAGTCGCGGCGCCGACCAGCAAATACAAGACCGCCATCCTCAAAGCGACGCCGTTCTCCACCTGGGCAGTTATCAGACTGTCGAGGCTATCCGCGACCGCGTCATCAATTTCGACACCACGATTCATTGGGCCGGGATGCATGATCTTGCAATTTTTCGAGGTTCTTGCCCAGCGCTCAGTGGTCAAACCGTATTGGCGATTATACTCGGCATGATCAGAAAACAACTCTGAGGTCAATCGTTCCTTTTGAATCCGGAGGAGATACAGAACGTCTGAGTCAGCTATAACGTCATCAATTGTGTAAGCGATATCGCATCCGTATTGCTCGATACCGACCGGCAAAAGCATGGGGGGCGCTACTAGTGTAACCTTGGCTTTCATCATATTTAAAAGCATTATAAGTGAACGGGCCACGCGACTGTGACTGATATCGCCAACAATCGCCACCTTCACTCCCGCCACTTTTCCTAAGCTTTCCTCTATCGTCAGCAAATCGAGCAGTGCTTGGGTCGGGTGCTCATGTGAACCATCTCCGGCATTTATGACCGGAGGCTGAATATAGTGAGCCAGTTTATATGCGGCCCCGCTCGACCAATGCCGCAAAACTACTGCATCAACCTGCATAGCCTCTATGGTTTTAGCCATGTCCTTTAGGCTCTCGCCTTTGACCAGGCTGCTTCCCGACCCCGAGATATTGATCACATCGGCGCTCAGTCTTTTTCCGGCTACCTCAAAAGAGGTCCTGGTGCGGGTGCTAGGCTCAAGAAACAGGTTTATGATTGTCCGGCCACGCAATGTCGGCACTTTCTTGATTTGCCGACTTGAAACATCTTTAAAAGAAACAGCCGTTTCAATGAGAGCGCTGACATCAGTCTTTTCTAAATCAGCGATTGATATGAGATCATGACTGGACAGCAACGTCTTCCCCCTTAACTTTTTCCACCAGCGCCATCGCCTTTGTTCTTCGCGCGACCTGGACTATTCATTTGAGCCATAGTCACATCATCAAAACCGTCTTCCTCTGTCAGATGCACTTTGACCGACTCATGAATCGATGTCGGTAGGTTTTTGCCAACAAAATCCGCTCGTATAGGCAGCTCTCGATGACCGCGATCGATCATAATTGCTAATTGAATTGTTCGCGGGCGTCCATAATCCATCACAGCGTCCATCGCCGCTCTGATAGTCCGACCAGTAAACAGAACATCGTCACACAGAACAATATCTTTACCGTTTATATCAAATGGAATATCTGTCGCTTCAACCTTAGGCTGCGGATTAATCGCAATGTCATCACGATAGAAAGCAATATCGAGCCTGCCGACGGGACATTCTGCTTTTTCAATGTCTTTGATCTTTTTCGCGAGCCGCTCGGCCAAGTGAACACCCCGGGTACGGATACCGACTAACCCTAAGTTTTCCACGCCCCGGTTGCGTTCAATTATTTCATGCGCTATGCGTACCAGCGCTCTTCGAACCGCCGCCGAGTCCATTATCTCTGTTTTCAAGCCCTCACCCACCCGCTCCGACGCTCGATCGTCATTGTCTGACCCAGTGTTACGGCAAAAAAATAACCGTCTCTTGAGACGGCTTCAGAGGTTACAAACTTAATTATTCATTTTCCCCCTTGCCAGCCTCACCGGACTGTACTTAAAGGTTGCTGATTTAATATATCAAATGAATTCACACCAATCAAGGGTTGAATAATGCTTATTTTTTCAAGAACTTGGCAACCGTTATTGAACTGTATTCAGTCAAGTAGTATTTTTATGTAATGACAAAACGGTTCCGAAAAAGCAAAAAGACGCTCGTAGGCCTAAGCGTTGTTGTTCTAGTCCTGGTGCTCGGATCATGCCGTTCCCCAGCTACGACAGAAAATCCCGCCTCCAAACAAAAAAGGGCAACCGCCCGCAACGCGAAACAGGTGGCTAATAAGTTCTGGAACTTGATGAACAAGGGCGAGTTCAGTGAAGCTTATCGTCTGATTGATCCAAAAAGCCGGGAGATACTTAACAAAAAAGACTTCATTAAAGCGAGCAACGCTAACGAATCAAAGCCAAAGGTCAGGGTGGGATCGGTTATTGTTAACGGGAATGACGCGAATGTCGCCCTGCTCTTTGAAGGCAAATCCGGCCAACCAAATGTCAGCAGCAAAATTGTTTACGCCGATAAAAAATGGTTCCAGAAGTTGGAAACCGACCTTCTGATTTCATATGGGTTTCATCCAAAGGACATACCTTTTCTCACCAATGTAGCTCAGGGCAAGAAATTCTCGAGCCAGTGGTTTTCAGGTTCTGTGACACAAGTGAGCCGGGACAAGACAATGACCGATACGTCCGGTGAGCAGGCAACGGCTGAGGGCGTTTTTATAACTGTGACGCTTGATTTGACCAACAATGGCAACTTCCCCTTCACTTTTGACGCCAATAAATACCTTACCTTGTTTGACGGTCAAGCACTCTTTTTCAGCCCCTCATCTCGGGGAGACTCCTTTGCCGAGATCGACTCCGGTGCTGAGAGTACCTTTAAAGCCGTGTTTAACGTACCCGAGAACTCGCGAGATTTTTACTTGCTGATAGGTGATGAAGACGACAGGATTCTTGTACCGCTCGTTTTATAGAAACCTCCGATATTTTTTTATTTCGCTAGATTCTTAATGGCTTTATTCACCGTTTAGCAAATGTCTAGAGCGGAAATATTTTATTGATCCTATATAATAGAACTATTAACAAGCGGGAGTTCGGGGAACTTCTCAAAAACTACCGACGAATATCCAGGTCCAAGGAGGTAGAGATGAAATCTACAAGAGAAGTCAACACGATTTGTGGAATATGTCCTGCGGGTTGCTGGGTCACGGCTAAACTGACTGACGGTAGGCTTGTTAAAGTGAGCGCCCGTAATGACCACCCTTTGGGCATGATCTGCAGGCTAGGCGAACACTCTCCGGAAATGGTCTATTCCTCTGACCGGCTAAAAACTCCCATGCTCAGGAAAGGCCCGAAAGGCACTTACGATTTTGAACCCGTCACATGGGACCGGGCTTATGAAATCATTACAGACAATCTTAATAGAACAAAAAAGAAATACGGGCCGAAAGCAACCGCTATTTACACCGGTCGCGGCAGTTTTGACCTAGCGCTCTGTGACCTGTTTCAGCCTAAGGACACCGCCGTTTCTTCCGCCTCAAGCGTCCTTTTTCCGTTTGGTTCACCGAACACGTTCGGGGTCGGCGCCCTTTGCTATGTTTCCTTCGCGATGATCGCCCCCCATGTGACCATGGGCAGCATGCTCAAGGATATGGAATCTGACTTGGAGCAAGCAGAACTTATTGTGGTGTGGGGTTCAAACCCGGCAACTGATTCACCCCCTCTCACGCACAACCAGATCATAGAGGCCCGGCAGAATGGTGCTAAGGTCGTTGTAATTGACCCCAGGCGCACTGAGACCGCAAAACAAAGCGGCGCCCAGTGGATTCCTATCCGACCGGGCACCGACGGAGCTTTAGCGCTTAGCATGATCCAGACAATTATTGAGGAAGATATCTACGACGATAAATTTGCCGCCCGCTGGACAGTCGGATTCGATGATCTGCGCACGTATGTTGAGCACTTCAGACCGGAAACCGCCGAGGAAATTACCGGCATTCCCGCCGAAACCATCCGGGGCCTGGCGCGAAGGTTATGTTCGGCGCGCGGGGCCAGCCCTGTAATGTACACGGGTCTTGAATATTCCGACACCGGTGTTCAGAGTATCCGGGCGACCATGGTTCTCTGGGCACTCGCGGGCCAACTTGACGTGCCGGGTGGGCGCGTCTTCAGGATGCCTCAAAACACTTTCCCGATAAACAAAGACAAGCTGATAAGCAACCCTGATGTGAAAAACGCAATCGGCCGTGATCGGTTTCCCGTTTACAGTCAGTACCGGGGTGAATCTCACGCCATAGCCCTACCTGAGGCGGTCCTTGAAGGACGTCCGTATCCGATAAAGTCGCTTATCGTGCTGGGTGGCTCCATATTGACCGCCTGGCCCGAACCGGATATCTGGCGCCAAACCTTTGAGAACCTTGATTTCATGGTCACGATTGACAGACAGCTAACGGCGGACGCGGCGTACGCGGATATTATCCTGCCCGCGACTACAGGATACGAGAATACTTCGTATATGGTTTACGGACCGTTGTTTAGCATTAGAGAAAGATTGATCGAGCCAGTCGGGCAAGCGCGAAACGATTTCTTGATCTTGGCTGAGCTGGCCAAAAGGTTGGGATACGGAGACAAGTACCCTCAAAGCGAAGAAAAACTTCTTGAATATGTCCTGAGGAATTCCGGTTTCACTGTCGATGACGCTCGCGAAGCAGGCGGCTCTGTCCGCGTGCCGACCGTTATGATGGAATACAAGAAGTGGGAAAAAGGGCTGCTGAGGCCAGACGGAAAGCCCGGATTTAATACACCGTCTGGAAAGTTTGAAATTGCCTCATCGATTCTGGTGGAACACGATTATGACGCCCTGCCGGTCTACACAGAGCCACCGGAAGATCTAACGCGTGATTCCGGCTACCCGCTGATTTTTAGTTCCGGCGCGCGCGTCAAAACCAGCTTCTGCTCTCAGCACTTTGGAATCAAGGGCCTCGTCAGTGAAAATCCCGAGCCTGTTGTAACAGTCAATAGCTTGGACGCCGGTAAAAGAGGCATAAAGAACGGCTCCGAGGTTTCTATAATGACTCCAAACGGCCGCGCCCGCTTTCGCGCCCGGGTGACTGACGATATCATCCCCGGTATGGTCGAGGCGAATATGGGGGGCGGTGGACCGATAGGGCCTGCAGCCTGGCAGAATTGTAATGTTAATGAACTGACCGATTTAAAACGATATGACCCTATTTCGGGCTTCCCCGTTTACAAGGCCCTTAGGTGCGAGATCGAGCCTGTCGCTGACGCCATCGCGACCTCTGTCGATGAGATTTTTGTTCATGAAACAGACGCAAACGCTGAGGCTCGACAATTCGATGAGCCGGCTGTTGCGGAAGGGGCAAGCAAAAAGATAAAGCACGCTATTTACATGGACCACAACGCCACGACACCACTGGATCCGGAGGCTCGTGACGCGATGCTTCCCTTCCTAGGTCAAGAATACGGAAATCCCTCGAGCATTCACTCTCAAGGCGTTAGAGCAAAGGAAGCAGTTTCCGATTCCCGGCGACGCCTGGCACAGGTTATCAACACGACAGCTCGAAGAGTTGTTTTCACGAGTGGCGGCTCAGAAGCAGACAACCTGGCTGTCAAAGGAACGGCCTATGCGCTTAGAGATAAGGGGCTTCACATTATCACCTCGACTATTGAACATCCGGCGCTGTTGTCTTCATGCCGATCTTTGGAAGAAGACGGTTTCGCGGTCACCTATGTTCCCGTAGATAAAGACGGCATTGTCGAGAACGACGCGTTTTTGAGCGCTTTCAGACCGGACACAATCTTGGTTTCGATAATGACAGCCAATAATGAAACCGGGGTTATCCAGCCAATACAAGAGTTGGCGGCAGCTTCGCGAGAGAGGGGCGTAGTTTTTCATACTGACGCGGTGCAGGCGCTGGGCAAAATACCCATCGATATCGAAAGTCTCGGGGTTGACCTCCTGTCAATATCCGGCCACAAGATACATGGACCTAAAGGAATCGGCGCCTTATTCGTGCGAGAGGGCATAATGTTGTCACCGATTATTAGCGGCGGCAAGCAAGAAAATGAGTTACGGGCAGGTACTGAGAACGTGGCCGGCATTGTTGCTTTTGCCAAGGCCGCCGAGTTAGCGGCCGATCGTCTCCCCGAGATGAGGGGGCTGACAGTGCTCCGTGATAGACTGTACGATGGTTTGCTTAAGCTAACCCAGGGCGTGCGTCTCAATGGACACATGTCCCAGCGGCTGCCGAATACCGTAAACGTTACTATTCCAGGTTTTCGCGGCGAATCTATTGTATTGCGGCTGGACAGAATGGGCATTGCTTTATCTTCCGGTTCGGCCTGCAAGTCGGGGTCACCTGATCCATCGCACGCTTTGATCGCGCTGGGGCTCAGCCCGGACGAAGCTCACTGCGCGCTCCGCTTCTCCCTTGGTCTGGGAAACACAACGGACGAGGTTGATAAAGTGCTGAGCTCCTTAAAACAGGTTATGATGAAAGCGAATAATACCATTAGGTTTGTGCCATGTCGTTGAGAAATTTATCAGTACGACAAATTGAAAGACTGGGGCCTGCGCAAAAACTGCAATTTGCCCAAGCCGTCGTCCGGGGGCTGAATGATACCCCCAGAAATATAGACTGCCGATATCTTTATGACGCTCACGGCAGCCAGATTTTTGAGCACATCTGCGAACAACCTGAATACTATTTGACCCGCACCGAGGCCGGCATTCTAACCACAGCAGTCTCAGATATCATAGACAGCACAGACGAGGTTACCATTGTTGAATTCGGGTCAGGCAGCTCAATCAAGACACAAATCATACTCAAGGCTTATGCCGAGCATTTCGGTTCTGTCTGCTACACCCCCGTCGATATCAGCAAAACCATTCTTAATCAAGCCGAACTCGACCTGGCGGCTAAACACCCCGACGTTAAAGTGGACGCGTTCCATGGAAGCTATGACGAGGCGTTCAAACTTTTTGGCCCTCTGTCGCCGGTCATGTTTCTTTTTCTTGGAAGTACGATTGGTAACTTAGACACCGCTGAGTCGGGGCGTTTTTGGGAGAACGTAAGTGTACACCTTAATCAAGGAGATTTTTGCCTCCTTGGAATAGATATTAACGAAGACGCTGACTCTTTACATGCCGCCTACAACGACGCCGCCGGATTTAGTACCGCCTTTACCCGCAATGTCTTTGAGCGTATGAACCGTGAGCTGGGCTCAACGCTTGAAACAGCCGTTATATCTCATGTCGCGCGCTATGACCCCAACTGGCGCCGGGTTGAGATTTTCGCTGAGTTCCAGGAGAAGCAGAGAATTGAGATCGCCCTGCTGGGGAAGACGCTTGAGGTCAAAGCCGGCGAGCGTATATTGACGGAGATCAGCCGCAAATTCAAGATCAATCGGATGGTGCCCTACCTTGCCACATTCGGCCTGGAGACTATTAAGACCTACGTTGATCCCGACAACCGCTTCGCGGTCCTACTCCTAGAACAAACCGGGGACGTTCCTCAATAGCTGCAATTACTTCTCTGACCTGCGCTGATAACGACAACGACCCTCTTCCCCTCATTAGACTAGGGGTCATCTTTAGTTGCCGGCTGGGTTATAGCGATAATTGGGTATTGTGTCCCCGGAACTCTGAGAGGTTGGGTCTGTAATGCTCCTCAGCCTATCATTTGTGTCATAGCCATATCTGGTGATGTGGCCCTCAGCTCTTCAAAGCTTTACTTATCTCCGCGGCCAGCCCAGGCAACTCGTCTTTTACCGTTTTGTAAACTATATCCAAATTAATATCAAAGTAGCCATGAATCAAACGATGGCGCATCGCTACTATGTCAGCCCACGGAATAAAAGAATTCGAAATCCGACATTCATCAGTGACCTTGTTTGCGGCCTCGCCCACGATCTCTATACACTTAATAATACCCAACACCAAGAGCTCATTATTATTAAGATCAGCTCTGCTCTTGCTACCTAGAAAATGAATCGCTTTTTGAGCCGCTTCGCGCATATGCTGAAGACGAATAGCATCAGCTTCTAACATAAGCTACCTGAGCTGAACTGACGACTTTTGAACGAAAATGTTTACTCAGATCTTCAGCAGTTCGAAGATCGACTTTTCGCCCGCCAAGCAATAACGACAGCTCGTTTTCCATGCGAGCCAACGCCAAAAATCCCGGAACCTGATGTTTCTCAAATTCTACTAGCAAATCAATATCACTTTGAGCGCCAAAATCGCTTCGCAGAGCGGAGCCAAATATGGACAGCTTGTTAATCTGATTAGTCCTGCAAAAAACCTCTATTTGCTTTGTCGGTAATTCAAATCTTTCTGCATTCATAAGAAAGTTTTACCACGACAGCCTATCCATATATAGTTAAGAATAGGTCTGCGTCAACAAAAACACCTGGCTGTGTTTTAAAAGAATTAGCAAAGAAGTGCTTCATTAGCGTTTGGGAAGATAGTGGTCGACTCCCTTTAATCTGTTTTCGGCATCATACACATACCTCTTATCGACATCACCTGTCATGTTGCCGTTGTCGTCATATGAAAAACCGGGGGCGCTGATTTGATTCGCGGCGTTGTAGCTAAAACTCTTGGTGATAGTTTGCCCTTCTTTAACCTCCAAGAGATTCCCGACCTTGTCATATTGGTAAGTTGTTGTGGTATCTGTTAAGGGATTGTACCAATTTGTCAGCCTGTTTAAGCCGTCATATCCGTAGCGAGTGTCATTGACTGTGCCGCTTGTCTCCCTGTCGCTCACAGCGGTTATATTGCCGTTTGAGTCATAATCGTAAGCAAAGGTTTGCGTGTTTGATTGAGTCTCGTTTATGAACTTAAGTATTCTTGATGCCTCGTCATACTTAACACTTGATGTGGTTCCCGGCGTCTTTGCCTTTGTTCTCTTCCTGGCTTTGTCATATGAGAAAATTATCTCAGCTGTGTCATCGATTCCCGCCTGCGCGGGAATGACAGGAGAGGAGTCCGGTATATCAATTGAGGTTAAATCGTCTCTTTGGTTGTATGAGTAGGCTGTTGTTGCCTCAGCCCCGACTTTTATGCCAACCAAGTTGGAGATAGCGTCATATTCCCTGTCAACCGTAAATGTCCCGACACTTGAATTAATCTTCTCAGTCTGCCCTATCAACCGATTTCCTTCATCATAACTGTAACTCCACACATCACCACTGTTATCGACAACGCCGGTTAATTGGTGAAGTGGATCGTGCTCAAAAGCGCATGAGGTGTCTTCGCTGCCGTAGCTTATCGTTTCAAGCAAATTGCCCCTATCATAAACAAAGTGGCTTCTGTTTCCGTGTGGATAGATGGTGGTTAGGTCGCCTGTTAGGTAGTTTCCGTAGCCTGTCAGCCTGCGACTAAAACTCTAGGCGCATGAATAAAACGGCATTGTATATCAGAAAACCAGCGCCAGTAAACAATTCTATTGCTCCCAGAGCTAAAACAATTTTGGCATTTATGCGTAAATAATGAAGCTTATTGGCGATACCTTCCCGATATCGAATTAAGACAATTCCAGCCAAGAGGTGCGCAACGCTGATTATTAGATTACTCGTCCAGCTAATCTCCTTTTTTTCTACTGCAAACGTTTTGCCGCCTGCTCTTAATATTAGTTGTTTATTATCTTGCGTCTCTATCTTTGCATTTATTACTTTCCATTTATCGTGTTCTTTTTGCAGCTTTATTGAGCCTTCACCGTTTTGCTTGCTACCATGAATTGAGACATCAAGCTCGACATCGCCTTGGCCGCCCTCAAAAATTCGGGACAATGTAATATCTTGGGTTCTAATATGGCCTAATTCTTTCCTTACTGCCTTGTTGCTAGCAATAAAGCTTTTGACGAATTTAAATGATTCTGCATTTTGCGCAAAATAGCCAGCAACTTGAAAGAAGAGAAACAATACAAGGAAGAACACTATATAAAAGATAATGCTCTGCCGCTTGATCACCACGTCAAATAGCCCTCAAAACCCGCAGCCGCGCCGGCTCCCACCTTCTGCCTTTCCAAAACCAGCGTCGCATCAAGAGGTGAAAAATATTTATATGAGCTGGTCAGGTTCTCAAAAGAACGGCCAGCATCAGCGTAGGTTCCAGTGCCACCGCTCATGCCTATTTCCGACGGACCGAAATTAACGTCTGCATCAGCAAAAACGCCTGAAGTTGCTTGCACTCCGCCCTTCTTGTTGTACTTTGGCGATGAGGATATTGGATCAAATCCAATACCGCCCCCGATACCTGCGCCAACCCTTAATCTTAGAAACCAACCCCTGTACCATATCGTGTTATGGTTCTTTCCAAGTGCGATGCCCCCACCATATTTAAGATAAGCATCTGCTTCAATTTGCCAGAGCCCCAGGGGATCAATATAAACAACCGGGTTCTCGCCAACATAGATATACGGATTTAAGCTCAATGGTAAGCTTACATCACCAGCCCAGCTATCCCGCGTCAAAAACCTCCCAATCTCCGGCCCGTAATACCTGGCCCTGAGATAATACAACCCCGTATCCTCATCAAACCTATAGCCCGCATATCTAAAGGGACTCTTCACGGTCTCGGAGCTTGTTAGATGACTACCCCAGGGGTCATAGGTGTAGGAGTTAACGACTGAGCCTGAGCTATCGGTCAAAGAGACAACATCCCCGTGGGCGTTGAATTGATAGTAGTAGGTTTGGCCGGCCTTCTTCATGGCTTGTACTTGCCCTGATGTGTCGTAGTAGTAGTTGGCTGTAATTGTTCCACTTGTGTTTGATTCGGCCACCACATTCCAACCGTCATAGTGAAAGTATGTGGTTGAGCCGCTGGTATCGGTTGAGCTAGTTCTTCGACCCATGAAATCGTACTCATATGAGGCGATGGTTTGACTTGTGGCTTTAGAGACGACT
>SDBV01002320.1_pt1 | contig 28445 bp, 52 predicted proteins | sample 2277081 | NCBI WGS metagenome assembly SDBV01 (sample SAMN10402039, study PRJNA504765) | marine sediment metagenome | isolation source: marine sediment core GS10_PC15, 223 cmbsf | place: Arctic Ocean: Southern Knipovich Ridge | collected 2010
TGGGGAACTTACTCCTGAGTATCGTTGGCTTAGGATGATGCAGGAAATCGAGATGCAATACAAAACATTAATCAAAGATGGTTGGAATCCGCAACAAGCAAGATCTATTCTTCCTAATTCACTTAAGACAGAAATTGTAGCTACGGCTAATTTGAGAGAGTGGAAACATATATTGACTTTACGAACTTCTCAGCAAGCACATCCTCAGATGAGAGAAATTATGATACCCTTATTAAGAGAATTACAAGAGATATTACCGGAGATTTTTGGAGATATTCAAATAAAGGGAGTAAGTAGATGGGAGGTAAGTAGATGGGAATAGATGCTGCACTATTTAGTAGTGATGGTCAAATGTTTTATTATGATCGAGAATATAACTTGAAGCCTCCTGTTTTATTGAATATTTTTGAGGTTCTTTGGAAAGAGTGGAATAAGTTAAGACGAGATGGTCTTTCTAAACGAGAATTAAAAAGATACTTACGAATATTGATACTTACTTTCAAAAGGACAAAAGAAGAAGAATTATTTAACAGGGAGAGCCAGATAGTTTGGGCAAGTACAGCTTTGAAGTGGGTGGAGTCTTTACCAGGTAAATGTAAAATAGTTACCAGAAACGATGTGCAAAATGAATATTTTGAATTATATAAGAAACACGAAGCAAAGGAAAAAAAGCAATGGTTAGTCAAGCGTGGAAATATTTAGAACGTAAGATAGCTAAAGATATTGGAGGTAAAAGGATCCTTCAGAAAGGAATATCTGTTCCGGATGTGAGAAAGGGTAATTTGCTAATAGAATGCAAGAATAGAAAATCAACTAGTATAACCAATGACATCAAAAAGATAATGCAATATAGAAGGCTAGAGAAGCAAATAGCAATACTAATTCATAGAGTGAGTGGTAAAAAAACAATAGATGTATATATGTTGAAATCACAATTGGAAAAGCTTTTGGCTTGTACAGGTTTACAAGAGAAGGATTTTATTGTACAATTGTGCTATCAAGATTTTGTTGAGATAGCAAAGAAAGTTAAGGATAAAGGAAATGGCTAATTTAACAGAACAGAGTAAAAAAGAAAAACCTTATGAGTTAATAGTAGTAGATGGGAAAAACGCATGCTTTAGATATGATCATGGAATGGGCCATTTGAAAAACAAGAATGGTATAGCTACTGGAATGTTCCATGGTTTTCTTCAGATGATTCTTGGGTATAGATTAAAAAATATAAATGCGAGAATTGTAGTTGCGTGGGAAGGTGGAAAGTTAGTAAGAAAACAAAAGATTCAAGGATATAAAGAAGGAAGATTAAAAGCAAGCAATTCCTTTAACAATAGATGTAAGCAATTAAAAGATATGCTGGGTCTTATGGGAGTCGAACAAAAGTTTGCTCCAGGTTATGAAGCTGATGATGTTGCTGCTTGTTTAGTAGCAGAAAATCATTGTAAAACTCTATTGATATCAGAAGATCGAGATTGGCATCAGCTTATGGGACAAAACACTTCTGTAGTTCATAAAGGTAAAATTCTTTCTTATGATAGTATTTTAAAAAGAGAAGGATATCCTCCAGACAGATACGGCATATATATTATTCTTAAAGGAAAGGAAAGTAATAATGTTAAGGGTGTTCTTGGCTTTCCAATCAGACTTGCCAAAGAGATTGTCAATAACTGTGAATATCTAGGAAATATTTATAAGTATAAACCAAAAGATTCTAGAGATGAAAAGTGGATTGATTTGTTAGAAGAATCAAAGGCAGAATTAAATCAGAAACACAGTATTTTAAAATTAAGATCAGATGTGAGGTTGGAGGATTTGTTATGTCATCAAAAAAACTCAAGTCAACTAAAAAAATTGCTAATAGAACTTCAAATGTTCGTGGTGCTGAACCTGTTAAAAAGCGTGAGGAGATTAAAAAAGTCTCGATAAGTTTTCATAAATTTACTATATCTATATTGGAAGAAACTAAAAAGGATCTTGAACAGATTGTTAACTATACGCACTGCAGTATGAGAGATGCTGTAGGTATGCTTTTAGATATGGGATCTTTAACTTATAAAACTATGATAGAACGTCAGAAAGCAGAAATTAATAAAGTGGTTAAGAAAGTGGAAAAGGAAAAAAATGGTTAAAACAACTTATTATCGTTATGAGTGTCTTATATGTGGATATATTATTACTCGATCTTTTGATGTTGGAAGTATAGAATGCCCTGCATGTAAGAAAGAGAAAGAGTTTAGAGAAGGAAAAGGGAATTTTACTATAGCAAGATTAGAAGAAGAAATAAGAGAAATTAGAGAGGAGATAAGGAATGCAAGAAGTTTATAGAAATGGAAGTTCAGGGGAAATAGAAGATTTTAATTTTGAAGACTTGCAAAAATCTCTTGAGAATAAAAACGTGGATCATGTGAAAGTGTTTAATCGAGAAACTGATGGGAAGATAGAGATTGAAATAAATGATCTTACAGCAATGATAATAGAGGCTGTTGATACGGCTTTTAAAAAAAATGAAATCATGAATCAATATAATAAATTAAAGTGAGAAAAGAGAGAGAGGGGTGTCTTTTATATAGTAAGAGGGTAAAATGTAAATGAATTCAATTTCGATAATAAAAATTAAGCACAGAGATGGAATAACCGTTATTGAGACTGATATTAAAACAAGAATAAAATGTTCTTCCGGAGAAATTAAGTATGTTGAAGAAATTATAGGAGAAGGTGGAAGTGTTGTGACTGATTATGGTTATAAACAAACTTATATTTTTAAAGGGATAAAATAGTGGAAGATCTTTGGCATTGCGTAAGTATCAAGGCTCAAGAAGGTCTGAGATGTTTTTCGTTTATGGTAGAGTATATAATTAACTGTAATACTATTGTGAATATCGGAAGGGTGAAAAAGGGATATGGTTATTTCGGTTTTAAGATTGATTTTAAAAGTGATGTTTTGACCAACTCTCATTTTGAGACAGAAATTAGTCACGATTTCTCTGTATTTATTTATCCCTTTTTAACCAGAGCTTCTGCAGAATGTGAAATAAGAGAAATAGAAGATGTTATGAAAAGAGCAGGAATGAAGAGAAAAGCAGAAGAAGAAAGAAAAGAAAAGGAGGAGAAGAAAAAGAATGTACGTAAATACAGAAAAAAAACCTCTAGCTCCCCCAGAAAAAAAGCATAGTAAAAGAGAACTTCAAGAAGGTTCTATAAAAAAACTTCGTAGTTTTTGTCAAAAGTATAAACTCCCTTATTATCAGTTAAGAAAAGCTCAAGTAATTGAAAATATATATAGTTGGGAGAGAGGTAAAGGAATAATTTATCACGAATTGTTGAAAACCTGGGATGAAGTGAAGCAGGGAGATCACATGATTTCCTCAAGAATGAGAAGATTTTGTTTTGAGTATTCTTCGGGGTTGTATAGATTTACTCAAGTTGAATGGGGTAAAAGATTTGGAGTCACTGGTCAAACAGTAGCTAAGTGGTTACAGTACAGAGAAATTCAAAGTTTAATAGAAGTTTTTATAGTTAGTCATGAGAGCAGAATAAAAGAAAAGTTTGAACAGAACGAAGAAGATATAATAGATGAAATGATAAGGTTAATAAAGAAAAGTAAGTTCGGAGATACGAAGAGAAAGGCAATAGTAGACTTTCTAGGTTTTGCTGGAAGAAGAAATATTAATGCGGCAAGAGTAGAAATTAAACAACAACAAATGCAAGGGCAAGTTACTGCTGTAGAAAATGTTACAGGAATGGCAGATGAAGATATAGAAAAGGAATTAAAAGAAATTGAAGAATTGGGAGAATAACTTTTGAAGGAGGTTTGTATGAAACGTTTATTTCTTGTAATTCTCTTGGTAATGGTTGTTGGAGTTGGATTTTGTCAGGAGTCAGGTTACTTGAATTTAAAACCAGATTACTTGAATTTAAATGGATTGGATTGGAAAGATTTGGATCGGACAAGGAAGAGCTTTTATATTCTGGGTTATCTTAATGGTATGTATGCTAATTATTATCTTATGAGAGAACTACAACAGGAATATGAGATCGATAATGTATTACTTATAGCTCTTAAGCCTTCTTTAGATCTGCCTCTTGAAATTGTATATCATGTAAATGACTATTATAGAAAGCAAGAAGAGTACTATGTACAAGTTTGGGAAGTTATCTCCATGATTATTTGGAGGGAGACTAGATATAGAATAAAAGAGTATAAGAAAAAAATCGCAGAGGATCAATAAATGAAGTTTCAGACTATTCCTTTGGAAAGAATTAAGATTAAGAAAAATCATGATGATGATATAAAATATCCTGAGCACTTTATTGTTGTAGAAGAGTTAAAAGGAAAGGAAAAATTTCTTGGTGATTATTATTTATTATTAAGAGGGATTAAGAAGTTAAAATATCTTAAGAAAGATGGTTTTGGTAAAATTGGGTGTCTTGTTATTAGTGAACACGATGCGTATAGAAATATAGATATGGATCCTGATAGTTATTTATTCACTATAGTGGCTGATGAGAGGGAAGAAGCATTAAAACTACTTTTTCCTTCTGCTAATTCTTATATGAGAATACTCTTTCTTTTAAAAAATGTTGGAGGTGAAGTAGTATGATTATGCGTAGGGTTATAATTGATCTTGTTGAATGCTTAATGATGGTAAGAATCAGATGTAATCTTAGAGTGCAGAATGTAGTAGTTCGTATAGAGGTTTCTAGATTTGAGAATAGGATATGGATTTTGCGTTTAGAGCGACATCTAAGGAAGTATGTACTCCCCGAAGGAGTTGTCCTATTTATTGATAGAAAGCTTTGGCTATCTTGGCCTTGGAGAGTTAGAGGAGGGTTAGAATAATTTCTGGAATGCAAAGGTAGGGAAGGTAACAATGAATATAGTTAGAAAAGATAGATGTAAACACGAGATAGATCCTGCCTCAGAGAAATATCATAAGAAAGGAAGGGTCGGAGTTTGTAAGCATTGTGGTTGTAAGATGTATCGAACTATATTTATTAATAATCCAAGAAGAGAAACACCACACATGTCAAAGAAAAAGCGTTTAAAAATAAGGAGAGAAAAAAGTGAAAAAGGTAAGGGGAAAAATAAGCAAGAGTAGTGGTAGATCAAAATCACAACAAGAATCTTATGGTATCAGAAGAAAAGTGCAAGGTAGAGAACTGGCACCGAGATGTTTAAGAAAGGATAATATATTTTTCCTTGATGAGTGCGAGGAAAAGGATTTGAAGAAAGCAAAGATTGAATGACAAAGCAAGAAAACAGAATAATAATAGTTAAACAAACCAGAGAATCAATTAAGGAGATTAATAAGCATAAACCTGCTGTAGAAGTTGCCTGTACCTGTGGAGTTAAGAAAAATATTCTTTATATGTACAAGTGCTTTTATTGCGGAATATTCTTTTGTAAGAAATGTGGTGAGGAACATTTTAAAAAAGAAGAGTGTATTAAAATAAAACTACCGAAGACTTTTTGTTTTTGGACAGCAAGTTGGCCTATGAGAATGAAGTATGTTTTGCAGGAGTTAATAAAGATAGAGAAAGAGGAGGAAAGAAATGAATCTAATCGAGGGAATACAAGAAGAAATGAATCGAGTCCGTGAGTTGCGGACACAATATGCGGTAATAGGACCTTCAGGAATATTCGGGTGTTCTATGATAGACGCCGAAATCAAATTAGCTGAAAAGGCCGTTGCCGAAAGCGATATAGTAGAAATGCTGAAATCCTGTAAAAGGCTTCAAGGTATCACTGGATAAATAAAGGAGGTAGAGAAATGTTAGATATTAGTGAACTCAAAATCATCGAAATTTTAATCAGTGAGAATGGGAAGACAATTTGGATTAATGGTGAAGATAGTCAATGTATATTTAGGGCTTGCCGAATTAAAGAATTAATTCTTAGTGATGGAAGAAAGAAAAAGAAGTAATAAAATAGTTAGGAGGAAAACATGGAATATAAAGTTAAGATAGAACCAATTGTTATTCTGTTTTCAGTTTTGTTATTATTTGGACTTGGAGTAAGAGCTGATATTGAGACAGGAATAAGAGCTCAAGAGGAAAAGGTTTTGAGATTGGAAATGCAAGCTCAAATTTCCTATTGGAATATACGATCTTTGTATAAACAATTAGAGCCTATGGATTATTCACAACCCTTGGAAAAGATAATAGTTTCGTCTGCTACAGGAATTAGAGTTAATCCATTAGGAGGAAATATTGAAGCTTTACATGAAGGGGTAGATTTAATTGGCAAGAAAGGAACTCCTATTAAAGCTGTGCTGGCTGGTACAGTCGTAGAACATTGGTTGCCACCAGGATGGTATGGTGGAAAACGTTATTATGGTCATTCAACATTTGGCGGATATATTGTAATTGATCATGGAGAAGAACTTTTTAGTAAATACGGTCATCTAAGTAAGACGTTTGTTCATGAAGGTGATTGGGTAGAACAAGGAGAAGTAATAGGAGGGATGGGTAGTACAGGTGGGTCAACTGGTGACCATCTTCACTTAGAAATTGCTGTTAATCCATTTAAATATCTTGAAGAAAGGAGAAAATAGATGAATGATCCAGTACATCGGTTTAAGGGGGAGTGGTATTTTTATGATGAGACGGGTGAGCGAACTGGTCCGTACGAAACAAAAGAAAAAGCTCGGATAGGATTAAGGCAATACGTGGAGAGTATTTGAAAGGAAGAGCTAAATGAAGTTATCGAAGAAAAAGTATAAAATAATATTAGCAGATCCTCCATGGCAGTTTACTGGATTAGGGAGCAAAGGAATTCGCTCAGGAGCCATGAGAAAAGATAAACCAGAGCTACATAGAAATATACCAATAGAAGAAAAATATCCAACTATGAGTGTAGAAGAATTAAAAGAACTACCAATAGAAAGGATATGTGCAAATGATTGTGTGCTTTTTATGTGGACTACTGATAGTCATCTTCCTTTTGCTATTGAAATAATGGAAGCATGGGGATTCAGGTATGCTACTATTGCTTTTGTATGGCTGAAGAAAACAACAACAGGGAAGCAAGTCTGTTATTATGGATACTGGACAATGAAAGGAATGGAGCTTTGTCTTTTAGGGAGGAAAGGAAAGCCAAAACCAGAAGTTCATAATATCAGACAAATCACTCCAGCCAAGAGAAGAGAGCATAGTAGAAAACCTGATGTAGTTAGGAAAAAGATTGTTGCTCTAATGGGAAATATTCCAAGGATCGAATTGTTTGCCAGAGAGAAGGTAAATGGCTGGGATTGTTGTGGTAATGAAATAAGGTTTGGTGAATGATGATCCTGTTACCTAATAAGAGATATCAAATCATTTATGCGGATCCGCCTTGGAAGTATAATGATGCTGTAGGACATGGAGCAGCTTCTAAACATTATTCTGTACTTTCTTTAGAGGAGATTAAAGCATTGGATGTTGTGTCTATTGCAGATAAGAATTGTTATTTATTTTGTTGGTGTACTGGCCCCAAGATGAGTTGGGGTATTGATGTAATAAAAGCTTGGGGATTTAAGTATCTGACTATTCCTTTTGTTTGGATAAAAATGACAAATGATATGAAGCGAGTGAGAGAGGATGGAATTGGCCGTTATACTTTAAATAATGCTGAATATGTTCTTCTTGGAAGAAGAGGTGAATATAGGAGAAAGAGTACAAAGATAAAACAAGTTATAATGGCTCCGAAAGTCCAACATAGTCGGAAGCCATCTGAGGTTAGAACAAGGATTGTGGAACTTATAGGAGACTATCCTCGAATAGAGTTGTTTGCACGGGAAAAAGTAAAAGGTTGGGATTACTGGGGAAATGAAATAAAGTTTAAAAGGAAAAAAAATGATACCTGATATGATACATCCATTAGGCAGATATTGGCGACAACCGAATAGAGACAATATTTTGATTAGAGAAATAATTATAGTGGAGGACAAGATGAATAAAGTAGCAAGTCCATGCTGCGGAAGTTGTAGGTATTGGGATTATCATTATAAGGTTTGTAGTGAAATAACTAAAATGCACGGAATGTATGTGATTCCGATTTCTGATCCAGCACAGTATACTTGTGATGGTGAATATTATTTTCCCCGCAACCCCATTCCCATTGTCGAAATACCAGGGGTGAAGGAGTTAGTGGAAGAGGCGTATCTATCAGGTTTAATACAAGGGGAAAAGAATGATATTCGTGACTCACTAACTTCGGGTGATTTAGTAGCCGAATACATGAAAGCTTTGGAGGATAAGAAATGAAATGGCTCTGTATTTTTTTACCTCATAAATGGTTACATATTATGGATATTGGTGATAAGGGACTATGGCAGTGCATGAGATGTCGAGAAATATCTTCGGGACAGACTATTGAATCTTATAAAAAAGCTTTGGAGGAAAAGAAATGAGAGAGATCAGGTTTAGAATCACATATCAACATGATAAAACTGGAAGATTCGCACAGAGATTTATTGAATTAGGTGAAGCGATCCCAAATTTAGGGAAGAGATGGTCCATAATTGGAAAGGATCAATATGCCGGCCTCAAAGGCAAGAACAGCAAGGAAATATATGAGGGGGATATAGATCGGAGGGGAGTTGTCAAATATGGTGACTATCAAGCAACTATTGGAGTGACATGGGATGCTACAGCCATAGCGACTTGTATTGTCGCATTTGATGCCTGGAGAGACAAACAATCTTTTGCGCTCGCAACACATATTATAGATTACCTTAAGGGCATATATGGCTCTCTGAATCATGGATGGTATATAGAGGGAGTAGACGGAAGGCAGTACGGGTTGACAAAAGGGAATCTTGATGATGTAGAAATCATCGGCAACATCTATGAGAACCCTGACTTATTTAGGAAGGAAAAGAAATGAGTGAAACGCGAATGATAAATGAAAAGGATGCACCTTTGTACATAGATGTAATATGCTATGGTTGTAAAAGAAGAATGGCATTATCTAACACTCATGAGTTAGATGGAAGAAGGTATTGTTTTAGATGTCAAGGAATAGATGGTGATATAACAGAGATTAAAAATCTAGAGAGGAAAAAGGTTGGAGTTAATGGAAGAATTTATAGATGAAGAAGAAGCATGGAAATATCTTGAGGAGAGAGATTTTGAAAATACTCTAGGTGTGATATATGAGGGTACGTTTAGAACAAGTAGAGTGTTGACAAAGAAAGAAAGGCAAGCAATAGAATATTTAATTAATGAATGGGATTATAGTTATGTAATGAAAGGAGGAGTAAATGAAAGTTGAAGTTTTCTGTATGGAAGATGATGCTTATGGTTTTGAAGCTTATATTAATAATTGGCTGAAAGAGAATGGAAATGAGATTGAAGTAAAACATATTACTCAATCTGAATCTTTGAATGGAGGGGAGCATCTGATTACAGTTTTAATTTGGTATGAGCTATTATTGTCACATTTAGAAGGAATAAGCCTTCCTATCGTTGATGGGAAGTAAATAGACGGATAAAAAATTTGAGAAAAAGGAGAAGAAAATGAAAGAAGGAATGGAAGAGATGATAGATGGATTTATTAGTCAGGCGAGGAATGAAATGGATAAAAGTATTATTCCGAATTTATCTGTTGAAGGTCAAATAGATGTTTTGACTGACTTTGTATTAAAGCTGCATGAGTCACCTCGATTTAAGCCAGGAGAATTAATTACACAAACTAGAGAATCAGGAGAGAGTGCTCATGGTTATCGATCGCCTTTACCGGGATATCCTGCTATTGTGGTAGCAAATATTGAAGATGCAAAGTATCGAAAACAGGAGGGAACTGGTGGTGGTCCTGTTACAAGACAAGATATTGTTATGGCAGTTATTCGTGGAGATGAAGTATTAATGTATTTTGCAGATTCATCTAGGTTTGAGAAATGGATGAGATAGTATATGTTGATTATAGAGCTGCGGGAACTTATGCTCTCTCCAGTTTTGTTAAATTTGTTATAAGAAGGAGGAAAGGGATAGATAGTAAAAGACGAAAACTCCTATTGACAAAATTTAAAAAGTATGATATTATTATAGATCCTGATAGAAGAAGGGAAGGATTGTTGAAGATAGCTCGAGCACTAGGTGGTCAAAAATCTTTTGAAGAATATATGGAATATGTGACTAGGCACAAGATAATATAATCCAGGTTTAATAATCAAGAAAGGAAAGAAGAATTATATCGAGGGGGGAAATTGTGGAAAAATTGATAAAGGCCTTAGAGAGAAGAGAGTTAGGACCAAAGAAAAAGTTGAGCGAAAGGATCCTAGAAAAAGCTAAGTATCAGAGTAAGAAGCGAGGTGCTAAGGGAAGGTGGATTTACAAGTATGGAACTGTAAAAGGGAAAGTACCTAAGGTGAGTTTGTATGCTAAGCAGCAAAGAAAGAAGAAAGCAGAAGCTGCAGGTGAGAAAAGAGGAGTAGAACATATTCCTAAGGAATATAAAAAGATTATGAATAAACTTTCGGCTGGAACTTTTAAAAATCTGCAGACAGCTTCGGCTCATGGTATGAAACTTCCAACAGTAAAGGCTCTGGCAGAAGAATCATGGAAAATTCAGGCAGATATATTTAATGACGATCATAAATACAAAAGAGAAGTTTATTCGGATATGGTGGTGGAAGAATACAATAAAATGAGCGAGGGAGCATTAAGAGACGAGATTAGAGAATATTACGGAGGGTCGGAAGAAGAAGAAAAAGAGCTCAAGAAAATGACAAAAGAGGATATGGTAAGTGAGCTTACAGGTGATATTAGTGATAGAGCTGATGAACTTTCTGGTGAAGAAGTAATGGAATCAGTATATGGTTCTCCAGAACAAATGGTAAAAGAAGGAGATCTCAGTCTGATGGAAATGACCCTCGAAATGAAAATAGATAATTATTTGGACGAAAACGATCTAAATTAATAATGCCAGTTTTAGCAATAGAAAATAAAAAGAAATTACTCGAATTAAAGAGGGAGAAGTTAAGAAGAAAACATCCACGGCTTTTCTTTGCAAAGTATCATCATCGGAATGTTCATGGAAAGCAAATGGAGTTTGGAGATAGGTATCGTTTTTTAATTCCTCTTTATAAGGGAATTCTAAAAGATGATGTTTATGAAAAGGCAGTTCAATGCTTTGTTTCAGAAATGTTGATTGTGACGGCATTAGAGGCAGCTGAAAAAGGATTGAGGGTATTGTATGTAATGCCAAACATGGATCTCAGAGGAAAGTTTGTAAAAGATCGGCTTGACAGATTGCTGAAAATCGTTCCATACTATAGTAGGTGTATAAAGGAAGCTCTTGGAAGCGCAGATGCTATTGGTATGAAGCATTTTGGAAGAGGTCTTTTGAATTTTGTTGGCTCCAACTCCCCTGCAGAGTTTACTTCTTTCCCCGCAGATGTTCTCATTATTGATGAAGTTGATAAATGCGATCAAAAGAATTTAGAAATGGCTCCGGACAGATTGGATGCTTCTGATTATAAGTATGATGTAAGATGTGGAAATCCTTCTATAGAGAATTGGGGAATTGATGCTTCTTTCAAGTTATCAACTCAGAGCTTTTGGTATATGAAGTGTTCGCATTGTAACAAAAGACAAACACCTGATTTCTTTAAGAATGTCGTTGATCAAATAAGCGAGTATAGATTCGAGATAATAAAAGGAGATAAACACAATCCACTTTTTGTATGCAAGAAATGCAAAAGAGAGATGGATAGATTAGGCAAAGGACAATGGATTGAGCAATTCAAAAAAGACAAAAGAGGCAAAAGAATAAGTCAGTTGTTTTCTTCCAATGTGCCTTTGAAATCCCTTGTGGATACGTTTTTCAAATCAATAGGTAATCCAATAAAAACACAGCTATTCTATAATTCAAAGTTAGGTTTACCGTTCTCTTCTTCAGGAAGTAAAATAATTTTAGAGATCTTATAGAGCGCTGCAAAAAGAGGAATGAATTATGGCTTGGTATTAAACAGCACTATTCTTGCTCAGAAGGAAAGAAGAGTATATATTGGAATAGATGTTGGAAAGTATTATTATGTTATTGGAAGAGCAACATTAGCTAGTGGGCAAAGAAAGCTAGTGTATGTTGGTAGATATTTAGATACAAAGTCTCTAGTGAGTGATTTGAAACAATTAAAGGCAAAGGTGATAATGATAGACAAATTTCCAGAAACAAGAGAGGTTGAAACTTTAAAGAAGTATTTCAAGAAGATGTTTTCCTGTCAATATAGGATTGGTCGCACAATTCTTGATTTGAAAAAAGGTGGTGTCAAATATAAAAAGGAAAGAGAAGTTTCAATAGACAGAACCTTTATTCTTGATACCGTAAAAAAAGATTTTGAAGTAGAGAAAATGATAAATCCTGATAATGCAAGAGATATTGGAAATGAAGAGATGGAAGAATATGGAGAATATTATGAGCAGATGATGGCTTCCACCAGAACCTTTGTTGAAGAAAAAGGAAGGTTTGAATGGAGAGAAGCAACTCCAGATCATTTCTTTCATGCTGAGGCTTATTGTAAATTTGCAGAAGAGCTAGATGACAGGATTTTGGATTTCTATGAAGACAGGGTGAAAGAATATAAATTAGAAGATATGCCAGAGATAGAAGCTAGACTTCAAAGAGAAAAGAAAATCATTCCAAAAGATGAAGATGAATTAAAATCAATGAGGGCTGAGGAGTTTTTCCATAGATTGACAGGAGGAACGGAATCAATATTAGGAACACAAGAAAAGTCCTCTGGCAAAACAAGGTCTGAAAAAGATGACTAATAAGCTTTTGATAAAGAAGCCAAAAATCTTAGGAACAAATAGTATTCGAGATTATGGAAAATACGGGGAATACAGAAAAGAAGAAGATGGTTGCTGGAAAAGGTTAAGAAAAGGATCTTCTTTTAGAAAAACAATAAACTATAAAAGAATGAAAATATTCTTGTTGGAAAAAGGGCTTAACGAGTCTTTTTTAAATAGAAGTGGAGTTATCACTTTGAGGAGTATAATAAAATCAAGAAGGTTTGTTAAAGAATATAGAGAATGGTCAAAGGAGAAGAATAATGGCAAAGAGATATAAAATGTCACCACAACTTTACGATATGGATTCCAGTTTAAGAAAACTGAAAACAGTTTTTGAAGATAAGCTTTTACTTCTTACCAGAGGAAGTGTGGTGGGGAATGTCAGAGAAAGAGTAATGGATATAAATATCGATGTCTTGAGAAGAATGGCAGAGAGATTATCGATAGTTAGTATGTGTGTGAATGTAAGAGATGCTCAGATCACACCTTTCTTTTATCCAGCAAAGCAAATAGGTGAACCAGGTTTTGTAATAAGTAAAAAAGGAAAATTGGATAAAAGATTCAAAAGTAACGATAAAAAAGCCGATATGTTAACAGAGATGATTCAGCAAACAGGATTTCAATATGTTCCCGATAGAGAGGATGATTTTGTTGACTTTGGAAAAATGTTCTTAAGGGAGACTTTAATTGTGGATCAGGTTGCTGTTGAGCTTCAAAGAAACAAAAGAGGCCAAATAGGTGCATTCTGGTTGATTGATGGAGGAACCATTTTTCGTTGTACAGAGGATGGATATGAAGATAATCCTAATTTAGCTTTTGTTCAGGAAATAGATGGTCAAATTGTTGCAGCATATACAAAGGAAGAATTGATATTTGATTATATGTATAAGAGAGTTGATATAATGCACAGAGGATATGGTTATAGCCTTCTGCAACAAGCTGTAGATTTGATAACAACTCTTATCCTTGGCATTTCTTATAATAGAGATATTTTTACAAAAGAGAAGATTCCAAAAGGATTTATCGCTCTTCAAGGTGAGGCGGATAGGGAAACGATTGAAGCAGTTGAAAGATATTGGTATATGGCGATGTCAGGAGCTGGAGCCAAATTTAAGATTCCAATAATTCCTTCAGGAAAAGAAGGAGTTTCAATTGATTTCAAAACTTTGAATCCCAGCAATAGAGATATGGAATATTATAAGTTGATGCTTTTCTTTCTTTCTCTTTTTGCGGGTGTCTTTGGAATAGATCTTGCAGAGTTGGGAATTAAGACAGATAATACTCAACAGTCGCTTGGTGAAAATATAGAAGGAAGAATAAAATACTCAAAAGATCGAGGAATAGGATCTTTCCTTTCTTTCTTTAAAGGATTTATGAATAAGATATTAAGGAAGATTGATGAAGAATATGAAATGACTTTTGTTGGAATAAATCCAGAAGACGAAGAAAAGAAATATGGTGTAGCAAAGAAAGCTATAGATTCTACAAGGACAACAAATGAGATGAGAGAGGAAGATGGATTAGAACCGTTAGAAGGAGAAGAGTATGATATGACGGCTAATGCAGCTTTAATACAAATAAGACAACAATTAATGGGTGCAGCTGAAGGAGGTGAAGAATATGGGGAAGAGTACGAAGGCGAAGAAGAAACAGGAGAAGAGAAGTCTGAAGAATTACCTAAAGAAACTGAAGGAAAGGAAGTTGAAGAAGAAACAGAAAAAAGTCAAAAAGAATTAGAAGAGCATTTAGAGAAGCTGGTTAAAGCAGGATACGAGATAGAAACATAGGAAATATAATGCCTAGACTTTCAAAACCAAATTTTTATGATACAGTGAAAGTAGATAAAGCAAGAGTTGAAGAACTCCTTTATGAAGAAGGGTTAAAAGAATTAACAGAATGGGAACAAGGCTTTTTAGAAGATTGTTTAAGAAAGTTAGAACAAGGAAGGGAATTAGCAGAAGGTACAAGAAATAAACTTCGAGAGATTGAGGAGGAATAAAATGAAAAAACTCGAGAAAGCTTTACAGTTAAGAAAAGCAAAGTACATTAAGAGAACGGGTTCTCCAGGAAATTACAAGTATATTTATAGAGAGGAAAATATAAGAGTAAAAAAAGATGGCGATTTTAAAACAGCAGTTGCTGGTGGAGAAATGTCTGCAAGAGAATATCAAAAAATTCAAAAAGAAAAAAAGGAAAAAAGGAAAGAGAAAGTGAGACGTGGCAGCAAAGAAACAGCAGCAAAAATAGCAGCTATTGATTCAATTACTGAAAGAATAGGACTTGCATCATCTCCTACTTTTGAAAGAATCCTGAAAGAATCATCACCTGCAGACCGTAAGAAAGTCTCGAAACTTATTAATTTAGGTTTTGACGTTTATCATATAGAAGGAGTAGTTGTTGAAGGTGGATTGGATGATGGTGGAGTTGATGATATGATTAAAAATCCAGAAGAATCAAAAGCAGATTGGAAGGAATAAATGGAAAAATTAGAAAAGGCTTTAGAAGAAAGATTGGAAAAAGCTAAGTATACGAAGAGAACAGGTGGACCTGGTAGTTACAAATACCAATACGGTCCTGGGAAAGAGAAAGGAAAATCTTCATTCTCTGCTCAAAAATATTTAGAGGATCCACATTATAAAGTGGAGGAGAAAAAGGGCGAAGGAAAACTTACCGTATCTAGCGCAATTGAAAAAGAAATGCAATCCAATAGAACTAGTGTAGATGTCGATTTTTTATCCAGTGAATTAAGAGCTATGAAAAACATAGGAGACAGGTCTAAAATGCCTGCTCCTCTTCAAAAGCAATACGATAAACTTATGAGGAAACATAAGATTAAAGAAAAAGGTAAGATCAAGGAACCAGATTTTCCTGATGTTGTTGGAACTGCTACTGGTTTGTCAAAAGAACAAAGACAGACTATAGATAAGAAATTCGGCAACGGTAACTATAAAATAGTAAAAACAAAGGGATCGTTTGTTCTTGTTCAAAGACCTAATGGAGACAGATTCAGAATAGAGAGAAGTGGTAAATTGAGTAAAACTGCTAGTGGGAGGAAATACTAAAAGGGAAGAAGAATGGAATTCTTATTAAAGGCTCATAAAGTAGAAGTATCTCCATACAAAGCAATAAATCAGTTAACTGATAAGTGGGAAAAATATGTGCACGAGGTAACAAGACTTCTTATAGGTAGTATATGTAAATCCCTTGGAATAAGAGAATTGAAAAAAGCACACGAAGATGCACCTCTTGTTTTCAAGGGAAGAATTCAATACAACCCTAAAACAGGCAAACCAATAAAAGAGGCAGCTTGGAGAAAGTTAGAGGAATCCATAATAAAATATTTAGGTATAGAGAAAAATCTTATACAAAGAAAGATGATAAATGATTCTTTCTGGTTAGGAACTTTAATAAACAGATTGGCTGATGAGCAAAAGAGAATAGGCACACCTCTTTCCAGGTTTGATATAGATAATCCTGATTTCATTGGGTATAATTATAAAGATTATGGCCTTGATAGAATTATAGTAGAGAAAAGATTAGCAGGAATATATATTCAAAATATAACAGAAAGAGCAAGAGCTAAAGTTCAAACGATAATAGTAAATGGTACCAGAGAGAAAAAACCAAAGTATAGATTATTTCAGGATCTTTGGGATCAAGAAGAAGATATAAATCGAGATTGGGATAGAGTAGTAAGAACTGAGGTTGCTGCTGGTACAAATAACGGATTAATGATCTCTATGCTTAGAACAAGCGAGGAAGACCATATATTCGTAAAAGGTATTTCTTCTCCGGATGCGTGTCCTTATTGTATAAGATTGTTAGCAGATAAAATCTTTGTACTTTTAGAAGAAGGTCCTGCTGATGGAGGAGATAAAGTAAAAATAGATGGAAATGAATATACGGCCATTTGGAGTGGAAAATCAAATTATGGAAGAAAGCCTGTAAATTACTGGGCTTGCTTTCCACTTCATCCTTATGGACGGTGTACTTTTACAGAATGGTATCTGGAGCTTGAGAAATATTTTGAAAAGGATTAATTGTGAGTATTGTGATTTACCAATTAGTATTTCTGAAGCAAAAGCCGAAGGTAGAATTGCAATAGAGAATGGGTGTAGATGTATTATATGGTGTAAAAATTGTGGTAAATTGAATGTAATAAGGAAGGAAAATGGAAAAACTTGAGAAGGTTCTTGAATTAAGGAAGGCTAAGTATCTCAGAAGAACCGGTTATCCTGGGCACTATAAATATATCTATAAGGAATCTAAGTTGAGAGAAGTTGCAAAAATAAAACCAGAGAGTAAAGCCGGAATTATATATAGCGAAAATAATAATTTCACCGGACATCAAAAAAAAGTACTTTCTGAATATAAGGATACTTCGTATTTAGATACTAATGGATATCTTCGAGGTCTAATAAGTAGATCCGAAATACGAGGATCTGATTATGATGTGCCAGACACAATAAGAACTATGGATGCTGTTTTTAGTAAAGCGCCGAGTCTTCCTGGTCGTGTTGAAGTTTATAGAGGAATGAATGGCCTTCATGGCCTGAAGGTTGGTTCAAGAATAATTGATGAAGGATATTTATCTGTTTCAACAGACCAAAAACTTGCGGCCAATTTTGCTGGGGAAGGATCAGATGCGGTTCTTTTAAAAATACAGGCTAAGGGTCCTTATATAGATATGGGAACTGAGGGAGAATTTATACTTCCCAGAGGACAAAGACTAGGTGTAAGTAAAATAGTAAGGGAAACAATTGAGTCAAGTCTGGGAAAAGAAGAAATGATTGTTGTCTATGCAGCGCTCCAAACTGTGAGGAAAAAATGAGTAAGCAAGTTAAAGATAGACTTATCTGGAAATCTGATCAAATAAGGATTACAAGAAATTTAAATAGGGAGAAAAAAATGAAAGGACTTCAAAAAGCATTAGTATCAAGGACAGGAAAGAAAAAGAAGCTAAGCGAGCGAGTTGAAGAAGAACTTAATAAAGCAAAGTACACTAAGAGGACAGGTGGACCCGGACATTATAAATATACTTATGGGGAAAGTAAAAGAGAGGAAAGAATTCGACCAAGTGTTCAAGGTTCTATTGGACCTGGTGATCTTGGAGAAATGCAAGGAAAACTTTTTGATAGAATGGATTCTGCTGCAACTAAAGAATTTATAGGAATGATGGATAGAAATGCTGGAAGATCTCATGTGGGAATGATCAATACATTACTTGATTCTGGAGTAAAGGCAAGTCGTATTTCTAAAATAGTTTCAAGTGGTGGTTTAAATGATACTATTCCTGATATGGCAGCACAAGATGATCTTAAGCAAGGTAGAGGAACAAAAGAAGATCAAGCAAGAAAAATATATAGCTTTCAAGGAAAAGGCAAAAGCAAGAAAACAAATCGCCTGGAAACAAAAGCAGAAAGAAAAGTTCTTGCAAGAAAAACAGAAAAACCGAAAACAGGGAGATCTATTTCTCCGCAAGCCTTAAAGAAGGAATATAGTAATCTCAATGATGCGGAAAAATATATAATAAGAGAATACGATTCGTGGAAAAAGTCTGATGCTCCTATTGCACATAAACTTGATCGATTAGAATATTGGAGAAAACGAGCTAAGGATAAAGGGATAGATCATCTTTTAAGTAAAAAAGAGGACTAAGTGGAAAAGCTCGAAAAAGCTTTAGAACTTAGAAAGGCAAAATATCTCAAGAGAACGGGTTCTCCAGGAAATTACAAGTATATTTATAGAGAAAAGACAGGTAGAAGAAGAGGAATAGAAAAAGAAATTAAAAAAGCTTATAACTGGATTTTCAAGGAAACAGGGAATAAGTTTGAGGCAATGGTAGTGCTGGATATAGATGGTAAAGTTGTGGCGAGTAAGCTAGGTCAAGAGAATTCTATAAATATAGATGATATATTCTCCTCTTTAAAAGATAAAATATTTATACATAATCATCCTAGTGATTCTTCATTTTCAGATGATGATATTCTTGTTGCTTTAACAAGCGGTATGAAAGAAATGAGAGCAGTTAGTAATAAATATGAGTATATTTACAGACCAAAGAAATCATCAAGACCAGACATAGATATTGTGGAACACTTTTTAACCCATCAACAAGAAGCATTATATAATAGATGGAGACCAGAAGTTAGATCCGGTAAGATGACAGCTAATGAAGCCAATATGATTCATTGGCATGAACTTGCAACTAACTTTGTTAAGAAATTTGGAGGTTTTTATGAAAGACGCGAAAGGTAAATTAATATTGGATGATTCTATTTTAACCGAAACACTAGATAAATACAAGAAAATAGAAAAGCTTGGATCAAAATCAAAGAAATTAGGGTTTAAAGAAATCAAGGAGTAAATTATGCCAGTTGGAGTTGTAAAAACAAAGAGAGATGAAGCAGCTTGGAAAAGGGCTAAAGGAATTGTTCACAAGCAATATCCAAGTATGTCAGAAGACAATGATTCTTTCTGGAAGATAGTTCAGACTATATATCAGAATATGTCAAAAGCTTCGATTGATATTAATGAAGATCTGTTGCAGAAAGCAGCAGAGATTTCTTTTTTATGCCCTGAAATCCCGAAAGATATGCGTAGCTTTATCTTTGACAATTATTTTCTATTACACACGCATTATGATAACTTGAACAAATCTTGGAAGCTTCAGGGAAGAACTGATTTTCAAGGATTAAAAATATCAATAGAAAATAAGAAAGGCAGTGTTCGTAAATGGTATGATCCATTGAAAGATGAAAGCGGTGAAACTAAAATGAAATATCCTTATGGATATATAAGATTAACAGAAGGAGCTGATGGTGATCATGTAGATTGCTATTTAGGGGGCGATAAAGAAGCTGGTAGAGTTTATGTGGTTCATCAGAATAATCCTAATACTGGCAAGTATGATGAAGATAAAGTAATGCTGGGATTCAATAGTGCAGAAGAGGCAAAGGAAGCTTATCTCATGCACTTTGATGATCCTAAGTTTTTTGGATCGATTGATGAATATAATATAGAAACTTTTAAAAAGCATGTTATGAGAAAGAAGGGAAAAGTAACAGGTGGAGAATTAAGAAAAGCAGTTACAGTAAAAAGGAGTCTTTCAAAAGAAGATTTGAAAGCAGCTAATCTTCGCTGGGTTACTGTTCGTGGAAATCATGTTCTTGTGCAAGGTTTAGAAGATGGAAGCTGGGTTGTAGTTGGAGGAGCTGGAGGTAAGCTGGCTCATTTTAAAATTGATAAGTTACTTTCAGAAGAAGAATATAAAAAGAAAGCCAAGAAGAGAAAAATGGAGAAGTTAAAAGAACTTTCTCCAGAAGAGTTGAAAGAACAAGCTGTAAAAAGGAAAGAAGAAATAAAGTTTAAAAAAGAAGCTAGATCAACTTATGAGGCGCAAATAAGAGAAGTAATAGGAGAAGACTTTAAAGCTAAAATAAAAGCAGAAGAAATGGATGAAATGAAAACTGCAGCTAAAAGAAGTGTTCAAAAGAAACAGAATAAGGAAGACGTGGAAGAAGATGATGTTGAAAAAGAAGTTGAAAAGTTAACCAGGAAAGAGGAGTTAAAGAAAATAAAAGAAGCTGAGAATCAAGCAATGAATATATTGGCTGCTGAATTCTTAGGAGACGATATTGAACCAGGCGATAAAAATAAAATTAGAAAACTATTGGATATTGATGATGCAAAAAAGATACTTGGAGCAAGAAAACAATTTAAGAGAAAAATCAAGGAATTGAATCTACCTAAGGAAAAGAGTGAAAGAGAATATAAAATAGGCTATACTTTCGCAGCGAATTCCAAGTCAATTGACGAAGATATTATTAACGAAGTTAAACAACATGTAGAAACTCAAAAAAATATTCAACTTTATGATAAATTGAATGCTCAATCTTTGGGTATTCAAACACAGGTGGATGAAGGAAGTCTCAGTACTTTAAATGGATTGATGGGAGATTTGTTTGGCATTGGTGCTGTGTTTTCTAAGGAGACAATTGAAACTTTAGGATTAGAAGCGTGTGTCAGAATAATCGCGAGCAGATTGGATAAAGAAGGTAAGAGGGATATTGCCAAGGAAGCTTTATTAAGATATGCGAGAAAAACTAATGTAAAGATGGTTGATAAGGCTTTAAAAGAATCAAAACGGAGATTTGATTACGCTGATACAATAAGAGATATGGCGGAAGATACTAATGATTCCGAGGGAATATTATCTAAAGCATCAGCTAATGGATATGCGCTAAGACAGATAGTTGCTGGTCAGAAAGCTCTTGGTACTGCTGTTGGTTCTCTGAGGGCAACAGCACATCTTGTAAATGCTTTGGATGAACCTCATACAGGTCCAATTCTTGTGGATATGGGAGAAGATTTATCCAGAGCAAGAAAGAAGGCGAAAAAGGCAGGATTTAAAAGAAATGAATATGCTATGAGAAGTAGTGAAAAAAGATTGGTGATGAAAATTCCTGAAGAAAGTTTAGGAAAGTTTTTTGCAACTAACGAAGATATGAGAACACAAGAATCAAAGATAGACAGGATAAAAAAGAAAGAGGAAAACACAGGTTATAAGCCTCCAGGAATGGCAAGCGAATACAAAGACCCAAGAACTGGTAAAATGCTTCCGCTTAAATTGGATTCAGCACAAGAAGCAGGTTTAAGATTTTTTGCTGAAAAAGGAAAAGTAATATTGGACTTTGAAGCAGGTCTTGGTAAAACTGCAGTAGCTTATGCAGGAGCGATGGAAGCTATGAGCAATATGGGAGTCAAGAAAGTCTTAATTGTTGTGCCTGCAAAGTTACGCTCTCAAATGCACAAGGAAAGAAAAATATTCCTGGACGAAGAAAATCAAAAGAAAGTAATATTAAATGATAAGCTAATGGAAGATAGAAAAAGGAATTATAACGTTGATGAAGGGATTGTTATTATAGGGCAGGATCAATTGAGAACTGATGCCAAATCAATCAAAGCAGCAGGATTTGGTATGATAGTTATAGATGAAATTCATGAGATGACGAATCCTTCTGAAGCCAAAGAAGGTGATTCAGGAAGATACAGGGGAATGATGAGTCTATCGGATATCCCGTACAAGATAGGGATGTCAGGAACAAATATAAAGAATTCCAAGAAGGAGTTGTATAAGAAAATAAATTTTATAGATCCTGATCATACCCTTGGAAGCATGAAAGATTTTGAGGGTAGATATAAGGGATTAAATCAAGGCACAAGTGCTTTTGAAGCTTCTGCAAATGATGCCTTCAGGAGAGAAGTAGCTCCATGGATGTATACTCAGAAAACTGAATTGTCTGTAAAAAATGATATAGAAGAAGTAAACATAGATTTAACTCAGGCGCAAAGAAAACTTTATAAAGAGTCAGAAAATAAATATGCAAAAGATAAAGGCAGAAGAGGTGCAGCATCACGAAGAGAAAGCAGGAACTATAAAATAATACATAATGGAGATCCAGCAACAAACAGCAAGATATCAACAGTAATAGAAAAGATGGATAATTTTCATTCAGGAGAAAAGGCGGTTATTCATGCGGTAAGGAAGAGTGGATTGAGATCAACAAAGTCTGCGTTAGAGAAAAGATATGGACGAGGAAGCACTGCTGTGATAGATGGAGATTCTTCAAAATCTCATGTTGAAAGAGTAAAAGCGGAGTTTAATGATCCTGATAATAAGTTAAGATTTATATTGGGTACTAAGTCACTTGAAAATGGCCATAACCTTCAATATGGTGGAACGGTTAATTTCCACCTTGATTTACCACCAACCTATTCATCTTTAGAACAGCGTAATAAAAGGACTCATAGGAAAGGTCAAGATCGGGATGTTAAAACTTATATTCTTACAAGCAATACACCTTTTGATTTTTCCAAGAAGGATATACTAGAAAGAAAAGAAAGAGAAATGAAAATACTTGGCAATCCTAGGCATATAGAGAAGTTAGATGAAACAGGATTCTTAGTAGAGTTAAATCAAGTAATGAAAGAAGAACCATTAACAAAATCAAAAGGACTTCCACAAGGGACTATTAAAGAATGGAAGGGAATAAGATATAAGAAAGTAGCAGGAAAATGGAAGAGAATTGGAAAAGGCAAAGCACCTAAGGTGGTTGGTAAAAAAGAAACAAAACTCGCATTATCAGCTGGTAAAAAAGCAATAGAGGAATATTTAAAAAAATCATTACAAACCGAAAAGGAAGCGTTAACGAAAACAACCGAATGTAATGTGATTATGGATGCTTCAGCTGTGAAAAGATGGGGCAAAGAAAAAGCAATAGAGACCATAAAAAACGCAAACAAAATAATGAGAGTATTAAACAAGTATGTTGACCTTAGAGAGTATTTTAAGAAAGCTCCTAGTAGAAAGCTTAGCATAAAGATAGTTCCTGGTTTGTCAAAAGATCAGAAAATAGGGGGACAATATCAAGAACGCTATAACAAATTACTTATAGGAGAAGAATACACTGATTCAGTTATTCATGAAGTTGGACACTACTTGTGGCATAAGCGCAGCAAAGTAAGAAAAGAATTTATGGAATGGGCTAAGGAAAGCGGTTATAGCGCCAGAGTAGAACATAATTGGAAGTGGATGAAGCCGGCTACCAAGGAATCTTATGATTATTATACAAGTCCTAATGAAATGTTTGCAAGGGCATTCAGCGCTTATATTATACATAGGGCAACAGCGGACAATAGGAAAATTGGGGGAAGAGGTGTAGGGAGTCATTATCCAGTAGATCCCACAGCTGACATGTTTAAGGATGATAAGTTTAAGAAGATAATGAAAAGGGCTTTTGGTAAAGAAATGATAAAAGCAATGGAGGATATATAATGAAAAGTCTGGAGAGAATGATTAAAAAAGATGCAGATAAATTAAATAAGGAATTTGCTAAAGGAAAGATTTATATAGCAGGATTAATAAAGGAGCAAGAAGCAATAATAGAACTTTCTGAAAAGAGAATAAAAAACATCAATAAAGAATTAAAGCCTCTTCAGGAAAAACTAAGACCTTATCTCACAAGTGAAGAAGTAGATTCTGACTTTCTATCACAGAAAATGGATTATGAAAGGTTATTGCAAGAAAGATCTTCCCTTCAGAATGCAATTTCTGTAGCTTCAGAATCAATCGAAGAAGCCAAATTGATGATTATATAAGTTACGTGAGTATATTTGACAAATAAGATTTGGAAAGGATCCTTTTCCGTAAGGTTTTTTTAATGAAAAATAGGAAAATAGGTTTACAACTTCATTCGAAAGGAATAAGATATACATAATGAGAAACGGAATAGAAACAATTGAAGTTGCTAACAAGGGAGGGTTTGATCCTTTTTATACTCCTTTTGGAAATATTATTCTAAAAGCTGATAAGAATGATCCTGATGTTATTTATATAGAAGCATCTAATGAAGAAATAGATCAGCAAGATGATGTTGTTTTTATGAAAGCATTAGAGGCAGAAGCAGAATCTTTTTTGAGAAAAGGATTAATAAGTTGGGATCATCTTCATAAGATAGAAAAATCTCCGGAGTTTATTGTCGGAGAACCACTAGATGTTGCTTTTAAGAATCAAGGGACCTGGGTAAAAGCAAAACTTTATAAAGCAGTAAAATTAGCTCAAGCTATTAAAGACCTTCTGGCAAGCGGATCCACAAGGATAGGTGCTTCAGTAGGAGGTTATATAAAGAGAAGAAAATCATTGACAAAGAGTACTTCAGGTATTATTAAAATAATATGGGATGAATTAGCATTAACCTATAAACCAGTGAATGATACTGTAATGGGAAATGTTAGTCTAATTCCAATAGGAGCCTTTGCAAAGGCATTAATGGTAGGAAGTGGAGTTAACCCGGCAACGATGACTGGGGGAAGGGCAATGACTTCCGAAAGCCTTCAAGGTAATGTTACAAAAGAAATCATGAATGAGTTTATTTGGAGATTGAAAAGCGGTGATATTAGAACAGAAGATGATATAAAAGATTTTCTGGAATATCAAGATGCTCAACATCTTTATGGACCGTTAGCAAAAATCTTGATAAAAAAATTCAATAAGGAGGCTATTAATGCCTGAAAAAAAGAAAGAAGAAGAATTAGAAGAGGAAGTTAAAACCGAAGACTTGGAAAAAGCTTTGGATAATGCTCTCGAAGAAATAGGAAAAGCGAAAGCCCCTGATTTTGAGGAAGAGGATGAGGAAGAGGAAGAGGAGTATGAGGAAAAAGTTCCTCCTAAGAAATCCAAGAAAATGGTCGCCAAGAAATCAAAAACAGAGGAGCCGGATTTTGAATCTCTTTCCAAGTCTTTGTCAGAATCTTTAGAGGAAGACGAAGAAGCCTCAGAGGTTCTTGATGGTATTCCTTTTGTAAAGGCAATGATGGATTCGCTGGATGATCAAATCTCAGAGATGATTAAAGCCGTTGTTTTCCTGTCAGATAAAATTGATGTAATCGATGAAAAGCTCGAGAAGTCAGGTAAGGTAGAGGTAGCTCAAGCCAATTTGGTTAAGTCGATAAGTCAGACGGTAAGATCAATTGGCGAAACTCCTCAGCCTTTGAAAAGCTTCCTAGGAAAAAATCTTAAGATCATGAGAAAGAGCGAAGAAGGTAAAGACACCCCAGTCGACATAAGTAAAGCTGAAGCTTTAGAGAGACTTACAGAACTGCATAAAGCAGGAAAGATTGAATTGAAGGATGTAACCATTTATGAGTCAAGAATTCAGAAGGGGGCGGAACTTCCTCCCTCAATCATGAGACTACTAAGCGAAAAAGCTAGTTAAAAGGTAGGAGGTAAAAATAAAAATGCCAGATATATTAGACAAATCTTATCAAGGTTTTGCACTTGGAAATCAGGAAATGATGGAAGCGCTTGAAAAAGCTCTGGAAGCAGGGACAGGCGTAGATACAGCCGCATTTGCTGGTGGCCGTGCAATGACCCCTGAATCACTGGACACGACACTTGTTAATGTTCTTTGGACACAGGATGAAGCAAGGCTTTTTAAAGCATTAAAAAAGAAATCAGTTAAATCCCCTGTTCACCAGTGGGCAAAGAGAACGGACGTTGGTGGAAGCGATGGTGCATGGGTATCTGAGGGAGGCGATTCTGAGGAAGCAGATCAGACAATTGCAAGAAAATACACAACCATGAAATATCTGCAGACTCTTAGAAAAGCAACACTTCAGGCTACTATCACAAACATGCTGGAGGATGCTATCGCTTCAGAGAAAATGGCTGGCACTCTTTGGTTGATTAAGCAAATTGAAAAAGCCCTTTTTGAGGGAGATTCATCCTGCATTGAAGAAGAACCGGATGGACTGGTAAAGCTTATCGAATCAAGCAACATCATCGACCTGAGAGGAAATACCGCAGAATCAGATGATTTTGAAAATGCCATTACTGAAGGCTGCAGAATCATAAGAGCTAAATACGGTATTGCTACCGATATGTACACTTCATTAAAAGTAATGGAGGATACTCAAAGACTTTTAAGAGATAGAACTCGTTTTCCTAACGGAGAAGTAGGAGCTGGTGCAGCTATCTGGGATCACTATCCAACTCCATTCGCAAAGCCAAAGTTGGTGGATGATATCTTCATCTTGGAAGGAGATGTAGGAGTTGCATCTGCTCTGACAGCAAAAAGACCTTCACAGCCTTCGATAGCAGTAGCAAGAGCGGGATCAGGTGGACTCACTTCGTTGTGGGGAGCAAATGATGCTGGGAATTACTACTATCAGATAGCACACGTAAACAAATATGGTCCTTCTCAGCTCTCAGCAGCAGTTCAGGTAACCGGCGTACTTGCCGATGACAAGGTTACAATCACAGTAACCGATGGTGCAACACCAGGAACCGGAGTATATATATTCAGGTCAAAAAAGGATGCAGCTGCCGGTACCGATTGTCGCTATATAGTCAAAACACCTTATTCAGGATCAGACTCACAGGAAATAATCGATCTCAACAATGATCTACCAGGGACATCAAGTGTATTCCTAATGAATATGAACGCACCGTACGATGCCATTGAATGGCTGCAGTTCTTGCCGATGATGAAATTCAATCTCTTTCCTACAAACGCCGCCGTGACTCCTTTTCTAATGCTCTTATTCGGGGCATTGGCATTGAAGAAACAAGAACAGCATGTAAGAATAAAGAATATCGCACCTTCCAGGTTAGGTTGGTTCTAAAGAGAAAATTAAAGAACTGAGCAGGCTTCTATATGGAGCCTGCTCGATCTAAATCATCAGGAGGAAAAAAATGAATTTAAAAGATAGAATGCAAAGAGCAGGTCCTATTTGGAAGAAGATAGTAAGAAGGAATGATTCCTTTATACGACAGGCTGCTATTGCTGGAGGATCCGCTGGAGTTCATACAGTAGCCGGTATCCTGGCTGGAGATAAACTTATATCTGTTATCGAAGTGACAGTTACAACTGCTGCTCTTGTAGACAGAACGTCGGAGTTTCTCGGAACAAAGAAGAGCGGTAACGGTGCCATTCAAGCGGTAGACGGTCAAATCGATAATACCGGCGGAACTGATACTACAAGCGATTCTCTGCTTGTTACTTGGGAAGCTTACGAAGAGAGATAAGATTTAACAGGAGGAAACAATTATGGCAGCTGGAGATCTTATTCTAACAGCAGCGGCTAAGATGGCATTATTAGCAAGGCTAGAACCAACAGCATTACAAGGTGGAAATTTTTCTAGCCCGGATCAGAAGAGTATGGAATTGAAAGACATATTGTATGATCTGGTTAATGGTGTAGCAGCTACTGGTTAGTAAAAAAAGACAGGAGGAAACATCATGGCAAATGGTGAAGTTATTATAACAGCAGCTAATAAAGCAATAATGCTGGGAAGGTTAAACGCAATGGAGTTAGGAGGGGGGGAGTTTTCTACTCCGAGTCAGAAGAGTGCGGAAATAGCAAATGTCCTGGATGAACTGATAACTGCTGTTGATGACACTTAACACAAGGAAAAGGTAGGAGGAAATAATTATGGCAGCTGGAGACGTTACTATATCAACAGCAGATAAAGCAGCGCTGATAGCAAGGTGCAAAGCAACTAAGATAGAAGGTGGAACTTTTCCTGATCCAGTTCAGAAAAGTATGGAGCTGGCAGATATCTTGAGGGATTTTGTTAATGCCGTGACGCCTACAGGTTAACAGTATCGACTGTTGCCTAATGGTTGTAGATCGAATGAAACTAAAGCCGAATCTTCTAGTCTTAGTTAGGAGTTTTCGGCTTTTTTAAGGAGTAGCTAATGAGTATCCTGTATTTCTCTGCAAGTTTCCGAGATAATGAAATTAGGAAGAGCTTTGAAGACCAAGAAGTTTCTTTTTACGACAAGAAAAGTCTTTCCAGGAATATAAATAATGCTGATGGATCAGTTAGTATAGATATTTCTGCGCTTGGAACTATCAAGGCACTTTTAATATCTTGTGATATACCAATAACAGCAATAATTAATACCGAAGATGTTCTGATAGAGAACTTTGTTTTTATGACTCTTGCGGGATTAACATCTTTAAGTATTTCTTGTTCAGATGCAACTGGTGCTCAAGTTGATATAAGAATTTGGGCAGATACGGTATAGAAGAAAATAGTACTGGAGAAATCATAGATGAAAAAAGTTATAGCAACATTATTGTTTTGTCTTATCTCTGTGTTTGGGTGG
>SDBV01002321.1_pt1 | contig 28440 bp, 22 predicted proteins | sample 2277081 | NCBI WGS metagenome assembly SDBV01 (sample SAMN10402039, study PRJNA504765) | marine sediment metagenome | isolation source: marine sediment core GS10_PC15, 223 cmbsf | place: Arctic Ocean: Southern Knipovich Ridge | collected 2010
CATTGTCTATTGCTCATTTGTAGTTTGTTGTGTTTTTTCTTTTTTTCTTGGAATTTGAGATTTGGGACTTGGAATTTGGGACTTTTAAATATTATGCCGACATTATGGACAGACACTAATTAACATCTTATTTAATTTATGAAACCAAAAAACTTATTTTCCTTAGCCTTAGCCTTAGCCTTAGCCTTAATAATAAGTAATCTTTATTCACAAAAATCAACAATCTATACTGATATTGATTACGACTTTAAAAATGGAGTTGATTTATTTAACAAGCAAAAATACACATCTGCCCAAAAATGCTTTCAAAAAGTTGTAAATTATTACGGTGATGCTTATTGTGATATAAAAACTGATGCTGAATATTATTCTGCTTTATGTGCAATTGAAATGTTTAATAAAGATACAGAATATTTAATCACTAAATTTATTGCCGAGCACCCCGAGAGTCCTAAAGTCAAATTCGCAAATTTTCAAATGGGAAAATTTCAATATCGTAAAAAAAGATACAAAAAGGCAATTATCTGGATTGAAAAAGTTGATACTTATGATTTGAGTAATGAACAATTAGCAGAATACTATTTTAAATTGGGCTACAGTTATCTTATTATTAAAGATTATGAAAAGGCAGGTAAAGCTTTCTATGAAATAAAAAACGCTGACACTAAATATACTGCTCCTGCAATTTATTATTATTCACATATTGCCTATATAAATAAAAATTATCAAACTGCATTAGAAGGTTTTCAAAAATTAACAGAGAACGAAAACTTTGCACCTGTTGTTCCTTACTATATTGCACAAATCTATTATCTTCAAAAAAAATATGAAGAAATTATTGACTATGTTCCTTCTTTATTAGACTCTGCAACAACTAAACGCGCCCCTGAAATAGCAAGAATTATTGGTGTAGCATACTATTATACTTCTAAATATAAAGAAGCTGTTCCATATCTTGAAATCTATAAAGATAAAGCTATATCTTATACACGTGAAGATAGTTACCAATTAGCTTATGCATATTACAGGACACAGAATTATGAAAAAGCAAGCAAAGCATTTCAAGAAGTAACCGGTAAGAACGATTCACTTTCACAAAATGCTTATTATCACCTTGCCGACTGTTATTTAAAAAAAGTCATCCCCTTTGGGGAGGATTTAGGACTGCCCCGTAGCGAAGCGTATCGGGGAGGGGCTGAAAAAAATAATGCACGTATGGCTTTTTCTTCTGCCTCAAAGCTTGATTTTGATGAAGTTATTAAAGAGGATGCAATGTTCAATTATGCAAAGCTTACTTACGAATTATCATACTGGCCCTTTAATGAGGCAGTAAATGCTTTTAATAAATATATTGAGCTTTATCCAAATTCAGAAAGAATAAATGATGCTTATAATTATCAGGTCAAGGTCTTTATGAATACAAAAAACTACAAAGATGCCTTATCTGCTATTGAAAAAATTAAAACAAAAACTCCGGATATTGAGCAAGCATATCAAAGAATAGCTTTTTTCCGGGCTTTAGAGCTTTATAATAATCTTCAATTCCAAAAAGCTATCCAGCTTCTTGATAAATCACTGACTTATTCGCCTCTGGCGGACAAATCAATAAAAGCACAATCACTTTATTGGAAAGCCGAAGCTTTTTATCGCCTGAAAAACTATGCTCTGGCAATTGAAAATTATAAAAAGTTTTTATTATCCACAGGTGCTTTTGAGCTGCCGGAATATATTACTTCTTATTACAATCTTGGCTATGCTTATTTTAAAAAGAAAGAATACGAAACCGCATCCTCGTGGTTTAGAAAATATGTGAAAAACACAAAAAATAGAAAGTTAAAAACTGTTGGTGATGCTTATATTAGAATTGCCGATTGTTTTTTTATTTCAAGTAAATATCACTATGCTATTGACTATTATGATAAAGCCATTGAAATTAATACTTATGATACCGATTATGCTTTGTTCCAGAAGGGATTTTCTAAAGGTCTGTTAAAAGAGCATAACCAAAAAATTATTGTATTGAACCAATTGGTAAACAATTACTCCAATTCCCCTTATTACGACGATGCTTTATTTGAATTAGCTATAACTTATGTTATTATTGAAGCTAATGATATGGCTGTTAATAATTATCAAACTATTATTAATGAATTTCCTAACAGCAGCTATGTTAAAAAAGCATTAATTCAGCTTGGATTAATTTACTATAACAGCGACCAAAACCACGAAGCATTAACCTGCTATAAACGTGTTATAGCCGAATACTCTGGAACGCCGGAAGCAAAAAATGCGTTAATCCAGATTAAAAATGTATATGTTGATATGAACGATGTTGATTCTTATTTTGATTATATAATGCAATTAGGCGATTTTGCAAATGTTACCCTTGCAGAACAAGATTCATTAACCTATTTATCAGCAGAAAAACTTTATATGTCAGGCGATTGTGCTCAATCAAAAATTCAATTTAAAAAATATATAGAAAAATACAGTAAAGGAAGCTTTATTTTGAATGCCAACTTCTACAAAGCTGAATGTAATTATAATGCAAATGAAAATCACGAAGCATTACAATCATATAATTATGTAATAAGCAAACCAAAAAATGATTTCACCGAGCTATCTCTAGTAAGAGCTGCAGCGATTAATTTTTATCTAAAAAATTATTACGATGCGCTACAAAATTATACTATACTTGAAAATGTTGCTGAAGTTCAAAGTAACTGCCTTATAGCTCGTTTTGGACAGATGCGAAGCAATTTCTTACTAAAAAATTACTCCAATGCGATTAAAAATGCTGTTAAAGTCTTAAAAATAAAGAAAATCCCTGATGAAATATTCAGAGAAGCCCATTTTACATTAGCAAAATCCTATTTCGCACAAAATGATTTAGAATCAGCTTTTGACGAATTTCAAATCATCGCACAGGATTGCAAAACCCGTGAAGGTGCTGAATCAAAATATAAAATTGCCGAAATTTATTTCTTACAGGAAAAATATAATTTAGCTGAAGATGAAATATTTGATTTTATTAAGCAAAATACACCTCACCAATATTGGCTTGCCAGAAGCTTTATTCTACTGGCTGATATATATGTAAAAATGAAAGATAATTATCAGGCAAAAGCAACATTGCAAAGCATTATTGATAACTATAATATAAAAGAGGATGAAATTTTAGAGACGGCTAATCAAAAATTAAATGGAATTATTGAAGGCGAAAAAGCCCCCGAACAAGCCGAAGTGCCTGTCGATAATATCAAATTTGACGATAATGTTGACGGAAAATATAATCAACTCTTTGAAATGATTGATGATACTATAGATAGAAAGAATGAATGATTAATAATAAAAGGCTAAGGCTGAGGCAAAGAAATGACAACTGAATAACCATTGAATAACTATGAATGACTGATGACTTAATGACCAATGACAATGAATGACTAATGACTTAATAACTAATGACATAATGACTATGACTTTGACAATGACTAAAAAAATAACAATATAACAATATAACAATTTAACAATATAGCAATATAATAAACTATGAAAAAAAACATTTTCCTTAGCCTAAGCCTTAGCCTTATTTTTAACATTAACCTCTGCTTTGCCCAGGAAATATTAGACAAGGATGTTCACATTGTTAAGTCCTATGAACCAACTATTTCCGATGCCTTTAAAATTAACATCCTTCCGCAGATAATTGATACTGTCAAGGTTGTTCCTTTATTTAATTACTCAATTCAAACCAGGCAGATTCATACTGATTTTCATTTGGAACCCATCATAGCTGCAAAAATGTTAGGCGAACCCCTTACTAAATTGTATCCAGGATATTTAAAAATTGGTATTGGAAATTATTGGACTCCTTTTATTGATATAAACTATAATAAGCTTCGCTCAAAAAAATATGCAACCGGCGTTAATCTTATGCATCTTTCATCACACGGAAAAATTAAAATGCCCGGTAATAATAATGTTAAAGTGTTTTCAGGTTATAGTGATAATATTGCACATATTTTTGGAAAAAAATTCTATTATAAAAAAACTTTATCAGGAGATATTAAATATTGCAGAAACACAGTTTATTTTAATAACTATGACGACACTACTTTATCCGACACTATTGTAACTTTAGAAAAAGATATTGCAAATCAACAATTATTTCAGTTGTTTAACGCTAATGCTCGTTTTATGACTAATTATACCGATTCTTTCCATTTTAACTATGATATTGCTTTAAACTATGATTATTTTAACGATATTGATAAAAACTACGAACACGCACCTGCAATAACAGGAAAACTTTTTAACAAATTTCGTAACAGAGATTATTTAGTTGGTGGTGATGTAAAAGCTGTGTATTTCGATAGAAATAATGACACTATAAATAATACTGCTATTAGAATAAACCCCTGGATAGGCGCTTATGATAATAAATGGAAAGTTATTGTCGGTTGTGATATGAATGTTGATATTGTTAATAATAAAACTGAATATTATTGGTATCAACAAATAAAGCTTCAATATAACATTTCTGAAAATATCCTGCTCCCTTATGCAGGATACAGTGGTAAGCTGGAAATAAACAATTATAAAAAAATTGCTTTTGAAAATCCTTTTATTAAACCTGGTTTATATGTAAAAAATACTGACCATAAATTTCTTTACGCAGGAATTAGAGGAAATATCAGCTCTAATATATCATTTAATTTAAAAGCTAATCATTCTTTTACTATTAATGATATGTATTTCTTCGTTATTGATACTACTCTTTCTGACCGGAACCAATTTACTGTTGTTTATGACGATGTGAAATTAACTGCTCTTTACGGAGAAATAAGCATTGAAAAATCTGAAAAACTAAATTTCCTTATCAAAGGCAATTATTACCAGTATGAAATGTCTGAAGAAGGAGAAATAAAACCCTGGCATAAACCAAAATATAAACTATCATTTTCATCAAAATACAATATAAAAAACAAGATTATTTTAAATGCTGATATTTTTGCTTTGGGTATGCAATATGCAAAATCTTATGGTGTAGATAATGCCAACAAAGTTATTGTAATTCCCCAAAAGTTACAGGAAATTATTGATATTAACGTCGGAATAGAATACCGTTATACAAAAATTCTTTCTGCTTTTATTAACTTAAATAATATTGCTGGTGCAAAATACTATAAATGGAACTATTACCCAATCCAACGTTTTAACTTATTAGCAGGTGTAACTTATGCGTTTAAATAAATTATCTCGCAAAGACGCAAAGAACGCAAAGAAAATTATTATTAAAATTGGGAAATTGGATGTTGGATACAAAACACAAGATAAAAGTAGGCAGTCGGCAGTGGCAGTAAGCAGTCGGCAGTGGCAGTAGGCAGTAGGCAGTGGCAGTAGGCAATATAACCATATAGCCATATAGCCATATAGCCATATAGCCATATAACAATATAACAATATAACAATTTTAACCATTTAAGAATTAATTTCACAAACTAATAATTAACAATATAATATAACAATATAGCCATTTAAAATCCTTTGCGTTCTTTGCGCCTTTGCGCGAGACATTTAATTTATAAACTTTGCGTTCTTTGCGCCTTTGCGCGAGACATTTAATTTATAAACTTTGCGTTCTTTGCGTCTTTGCGTGAAAAATAAAAAATATTTTCTTATGAATAATCAACAAAACGAAAATCAAACAAATTCAGAATATTCTGCTGACAATATTCAGGTATTAAAAGGTTTAGAATCTGTTCGTAAAAACCCTGCTATGTATATTGGTGATGTCAGCCAGAGAGGACTGCATCATCTTGTTTATGAAGTTATTGATAACTCTATTGACGAAGCACTTGCCGGCTATTGTAAAAACATAGAAGTTATTATTCAAAACGACGATTTAATAACTATAACGGACGACGGACGTGGTATCCCTACCGAATATCACGAGAAGGAAAAAAAATCAGCCCTTGAAGTAGTAATGACTATTCTTCATGCCGGTGGTAAGTTTGATAAAAATGTATATAAAGTTTCCGGCGGTTTGCACGGTGTTGGTGTATCTTGTGTGAATGCATTATCTTCTTATTTAAAAGCAGAAATTCACCGTAATGGAAAAGTTTATTTGCAGGAATATAAGTATGGTAAGCCCATAGCTGATATTAAAGTAACAGGTGATACTGCTCAAACAGGAACAATTATTTCCTTTATACCCGATAATACGATATTTTCAACTACTGAATATAAATTTGATATTCTCTCTTCAAGATTAAGAGAATTAGCATTTTTAAATAAAGGAATTAATTTGACAATTACAGATAAACGGGAAAAAGACGAAAACGAAAATTTTCGCACAAGCCATTTCTATTCAGAACAAGGATTGAAAGAATTTGTTGAGTATCTTGATGTTACTCGCGAAAGCCTGATTGAAGAAATAATTTATATTGACATTGAAAAAAATAATATCCCTGTTGAAATTGCTTTACAATACAATACTTCGTTTGCTGAAAACATTCATTCTTACGTAAATAATATAAATACCCAGGAAGGAGGCACACATCTAACCGGCTTTAGAAGGGGCTTAACTAGAACGTTAAAAAATTATGCTGTAAAGTCAGGTATGCTTGAGAAATTAAAATTTGATATTAATAGTGATGATTTTCGTGAAGGTCTTACAGCAATTATTTCTGTTAAAGTCCAGGAACCACAATTTGAAGGTCAAACAAAAACCCGGCTTGGCAATTCTGAAGTAACAGCTGCTGCTGACCAAGCTGTAAGCACTCTTTTATCAAATTATCTTGAAGAACATCCTAAAGATGCAAAAACAATTGTTCAAAAGGTCATATTATCCGCTACTGCACGACACGCAGCCCGTAAAGCTCGCGAGCTTGTCCAGCGTAAAAATGTTTTCTCCGGTGCAGGACTTCCAGGTAAATTATCAGATTGTTCGGAGAAAGACCCTGCATTATGCGAAGTATTCCTCGTAGAAGGCGATTCAGCAGGTGGAACTGCTAAGCAGGGACGCGACCGTAAGTTTCAGGCTATACTCCCTTTGCGAGGTAAAATCCTCAACGTTGAAAAGGCAATGCAGTATAAAATTTTTGAAAACGAAGAAATTAAAAATATCTTTACTGTACTTGGAGTTACTATCGGGACAGAAGAAGATAGCAAAGCTATCAATTTAGAAAAATTACGCTACTACAAAATTGTAATTATGTGCGATGCTGATGTAGATGGCAGTCACATTGTTACTTTGATAATGACCTTCTTTTTCCGCTTTATGAAAGATTTAATTCAAAAAGGATATTTATATATTGCTACTCCGCCTCTTTATCTAATTAAAAAAGGAAAAAATGAAAAGTATTGCTGGACCGACATTGAACGTGAAGCATTTGTTAAAGAACTATCTTCAAATGGAGGTAAGGAAACCAGTATTCATATTCAGAGATACAAAGGTCTGGGCGAAATGAATGCAGAGCAATTATGGGAAACTACTATGAACCCCGAAAAACGAACCCTGCGACAGGTTACTATTAACAGTGCTGCCGAAGCCGATAGAATCTTCTCTATGCTTATGGGTGGCGACGTTCCCCCACGCAGAGAATTTATTGAACAACATGCTAAATATGCGAATATTGATGCGTGAGGAATATTTTACCCTATTTGTTTCTCGCAAAGGCGCCAAGTACGCAAAGAAAAACTTTAATTTTGAATAATGAACAAGGAATAATGAATTAAGAAGTTTTATATTTCATTCATTATTCAACAATCATCAATTTCAATCTTCCCTTCAAACACAAACTTAGCACTACCTTCTAACCAGATATTCTCAAATATATTTTCTTCTTTTCTGTCAAACCTTACTTTTAAATTGCCGCCTCTCGTTGTAATTTCATAAATACATCTGCTTGGTTTAATTCCCCTCTTGAGAGGGGGTGCGGAGGACTGTGTGCTGGCAGGGGTGTGTAATTCCCTCTTGAGAGGGGGTGCGGAGGACTGTGTGCTGGCAGGGATGTGTAATCCCTTCTTGAGAGGGGGTGCGTTGACAGGTGTGAGGGCAGGCATGCCCCGTAGGGAAGAATGACCGTATCGGGGGGTGTGTCTTTTCAGTGATGCACAAATAGCAGAAGCTACAACCCCGGTTCCACACGATAAGGTTTCATTTTCAACACCTCGTTCATAAGTTCTTACAAAAATTCTATCCTTATTAACAGTTACAAAATTTACGTTTGTCCCTTTTGCTCCAAATTTTTTATTAAAACGAATTTTTCTGCCCTCACTATAAACATCAATTTTATTAACATCTTCAACAAAGCTTACATAATTTGGCGAACCGGTATCTAAAAAATAATACCCATCTCCTTCCTCAATATTCTGAACATCCTTCATTTTAAGCTTTATTATGGTATTATCAAATTCATCTATCTCAGCTTCATGAACCCCATCTATAGCTTGATATTTTGTATGTTCCGGGATTAAATCAATTTTTTTAGCAAAGGCAACAATACACCTGCCACCATTTCCACACATTGTGCTCTCATTACCATCAGAATTAAAATAGAGCATACCAAAATCTAATACAGGATGATTTTGTAAAAGAATCAATCCATCAGCTCCTATTCCAAACTTCCTGCTACATAAACTCTTTATGAGCTCAGTATCGTTCTTTTTTAGCTTCAAATCTCTATTGTCTATAATAATAAAATCATTTCCTGTCGCCTGGTATTTATAAAAATTTAAAATCATCTTATCTGTATGTATATCATTAATATTTTGACAAAAATAAAACAATTATTTTCATTGGAAGAACAAAAACAATATCAAATTAATTAAACACAAAACACAATAAATTATGCCATACGCATCCACCTCAGCGGATAATTAACTGTTTAAACTATGTGAATGGTTACAAAATTTCATCTAAAATAATAATTTTTATACAATAAGAAATATAATTTTGTCGTTATAAAATTTTAAGTTGAAATTTTTAAACTTTTTTAAACATCTGATTATCAGCAACAAAAAATCGTAAACCCCGCACATAACTTACAGTGCATTAGTATGGACTAACACAATTTCAAGTTATGTGCGGGGTAAATCGTAAATTATTGATATGAATATAAAAAATATTTTAAAAAATATACAAGGTGGCGTTCTTATTGAAGGTGTTTACCCTAATGGAACTTTTGCTTATTATGCTTTTGGAATGTAGTAATTCTGGAAGCTTTACTAAACTTTAAAAGTTTAGTAAAGCTATGTATTTTATTAATTTATTTTTTTTATCCTGCAATTAATGTAACAAAAATAAATTCTTTTCGTATAAGGTTATTCAATATCAATACTTAATTTTTTTGCAGACTAAATAATTTTATCCCGACTTTTCGGGATTGATTTAAAATTATATAAATTTGCAAATTTTTTATAGAAAATTATGAGACAATTAAAGATTACTAAATCTATTACTAACAGAGAAAGTGCCTCTTTGGATAAGTATCTTCAGGAAATAGGAAAAGAAGGATTGATTACAGTAGAAGAGGAAGTTGAATTAGCTCAAAGAATCAAAAAAGGCGATAAAGTTGCCCTTGAAAAACTTACAAAAGCAAATTTGAGATTTGTTGTTTCTGTTGCAAAACAATATCAGAACCAGGGATTAAGCTTGCCCGATTTAATTAATGAAGGAAATTTAGGATTAATAAAAGCTGCCGAAAAGTTTGACGAAACCAGAGGATTCAAATTTATTTCATACGCTGTATGGTGGATACGGCAATCCATTTTACAAGCTTTAGCTGAACAATCAAGAATTGTTCGTTTGCCTTTAAATCAAGTAGGCACTTTAAATAAGATTAATAAAGCTTTTTCTAAATTTGAGCAGAAATTTGAACGTGCACCTTCTCCTGAAGAATTAGCCGATGTTTTAGAATTACCAAAAGAAAAAGTTGTTGATACACTTCGTGTGTCAGGACGCCATATATCTGTTGACGCTCCCTTTGTTGAAGGCGAAGATAATAGCTTGCTTGATGTTTTGGAAAATAATGATGCACCAATAACTGACCATAATTTATTAACCGAATCTTTATGCAGAGAAATTAATAGAGCTTTAGCTACTCTTACTGAAAGAGAAAGAGATATTATCAGATATTTTTTCGGAATTGGTACACAAGAGATGACACTCGAAGAAATTGGTGAAAATTTTAACTTGACTCGTGAACGTGTCCGTCAAATTAAAGAAAAAGCTATCAGAAGGTTACGCCATACTTCTAAAAGTAAATTATTAAAAACATATTTAGGATAATTTGTCCGTATAAATTTTTAAAAAATAAAAATTATTTATGTTCTTTGTATAAAATATATTAATCTAATTTATTTATAAATTATGGCAAAACAAGCGAACAATGAAATTGATTTACTTGAATTAATTGTAAAATTATATCTTTTCATAAAACGAAAGTTAATATTTTTACTTTGTTTCTTAATAGCAGGTATTATTATTGGCATTGTGAAACACTATATTTCAAGACCATTTTATGAAACATATTTAGTTGCAAATTCAAATATAATATCAAATAATAGAATTGTTGATATTATCAACACTCTTCAACCTTTTATTGGAGAAAAAAATATTGATTCTTCATCAGGAAAACTCAAAACAAGTATAAATATTCTAAAACAAATTAAAAATATTGAAGCTACAATAATAGAAAAAGAAGAAAATGAACTTTTTGAATTAAATTGTTATAAAATTGATTTACAAATATATGATAATTCAATGATTGACAGTATCAGGTATGCAATAATTAATTTAATTAATAGTAATAATTACATAAAAAAAAAGACAACGCTCAAAAGAGAAAATATTCTAAAATTGATTTCAAAAATCAATGAGGAGATTAAGGGATTAGATAGCTTAGAGCAATCTCTTTTATCTGAATCAAAAAATTTTATTATTATAGACGGACAAAATGAGATAGTTAATCTATTAGAGAAAAAACATAAACTTGAGGAGGAATTTCAATTAACAGAGGCAATCAATATAATTGAAGATTTTACAGTTTTATCAACTCCTGCAAATAAAAGCATTTCCGTGCATATACTTATTTATGGTTTAATATTTTTAATTTTTGGATTTTTTATAGCAATATTTATAGAAGTAAAAAAGAAGGTTAGTGTTTATGTTAAAAAGGTATAGAGTTATAAAGGTAAAGGGTATAAGAATAAAGTAATTTCGTAACTATTCAGGTATAAGGTATAGGGGTATAAGGGTATAGGGTATAGGGGTATAGGGTATAGGGGAGTACACACTCAGCCCTTATTTCCTTATACCTCATACCACTACCTCTTTTTTTATCAATGATATATTCCTTTGGCTTTTTCATACAATATTCCTTATACCCTATACCTTATACCTTTTTTCCCTATACCTGAATAGTTACGTAATTTCTTATATACTCTATATACTTTATAAACTTTTCATAATAATTTTTTTTATAGTATAAAAGATAATTCTCAAATCAGTTAAAACTCCTGTTTTCTTAATATACTTTAGATTTAAAGATAATTTATGAGGCATAACCTGATGAATATAAGTATTCTCGGGGTCAGTTGCTTTTTGTAGTATTTCATTTTCATTAATATATTCAATTGATGCATAATCGGTGATACCGGGCTTTACTTTCAATACCCTTTTTTGTTCATCATTATACATATTAACATATTTTCTAACTTCAGGGCGTGGACCTACAATACTCATATTACCAAAAAGAACATTAAAGAGCTGAGGGAATTCGTCAAGTTTAAACTTTCGTAAAAAGTAGCCGGACCTGGTAATTCTACTATCTTTATTTCCTATTGTAAGTAACCCGTTTTTATCGGAATGGGTTTTCATAGTGCGAAATTTTATAAGATAAAAATCTTTATTGTCCTTTCCCACTCTTTTTTGAAGATAAAACACACTTCCTTTGCTGTCAAAAACAATAAGCAAAGCAATAATAATGAATAGAGGCGATAAAGTTAGTATTCCGGATAATGAAAAAATAATATCAAAAAGACGCTTAATCATATATATTTTTGGTTGGGGTTTAGTATCCTCTCAAAAAGTAATGGTATTAATATATAATGACAGCACGATAGCACGATAGCAAGATAGAGTTATGTGCAATCGTGCAATCGTGCCTTCATGCTTTCGTGCAGTCGTACATATGGGATTTACCATTAATTATTGAGACGATACGGGGTTTAGATATTGTTTAGAATTTTTGTAACTGTTCACAAAGAACATTTTACAAAATGACTGATTCAATTACAGCTTTTATCACAGTATCAATTTGTTTATTTGTTAAATCATAATATACAGGTAAAGAAATTTCTCTTGAATAATTGTCGTAAGCAACAGGATAATTATGAACATCATATCCTTTCTTGTGATAATAGCTTAACATAGGAACCGGTTGGAAATGAACATTAACAGAAACATCTTTTTGAAATATATTTTGAATAATTATGTCACGTTGTTGTTCGTTTATACCTGATATTCGCAAAGGATATAAATGAAAAGACGAGACTTTAATATCAGTTTCATAAACGGGTAATTCAGCCCACGAATATTTTGAAAAAGCTTGTGAATACTTTTCAAAAATATGTTTTCGTTTAATAAGCATATCATTATCATAACGATTTAATTCCACTAGCCCTATTGAAGCTGCAATATCGGTCATATTGGCTTTATATCCTGCTTCAATTACATCGTATTTCCAGTTTATATTCTGAGTTTTAAAAAAAGCATCTTTGGTTTGTCCGTGTAATGAAATAATATTAAGATCATTGTGTAATTCTTCATTATTAAATGGTTCGGGTAAATTAAAAGCTATTGCTCCACCTTCGGCAGTTGTAAGATTTTTTACAGCATGAAAAGAAAATACTGCAACATCAGTTAAACTGCCTGTTTTTTTTCTATAATATCCGGCACCAAAAGAATGAGCTGCATCGGATAGAACCAAAATTCTACCTAATTTTTCCTGGATTTTAGTTTTTGGTGTAAAAAGACGGATTATTTCATTTTGTTTAACTAATTGATTAATTTCATTGTAATCGCAAGGAAATCCGGCAAAATCAACAGGCATAATTACTTTTGTTTTGTTGGTTATCGCTTTTTCAATTTCTTTAACTGATATATTAAAGTCGTGTTTATTGACATCAACAAAAACAGGTTTTGCACCACAATGAACTATAACATTTGCAGTAGCACAATAAGTATAAGCAGGTAAAATTACTTCGTCGCCCTCTTGTACGCCAAACCATCTGAGAATTAGTTCCAGCCCTGCAGTTGCAGAGCTAAGGCAGAGAGTTGCTTTATTTTCACAATATTCGGTTATTTTTTTTTCAAATAACTTAGTTTTAGGCCCTGTTGAAATCCATTTGGATTTTAAAGTAGCAACAACCTGGCGAATAATTTTTTTATCAATTCGTGGTGGTGAAAAAGGTATCATTTGAACACAGATTATATAGATTACACAGAGATTAATTAAAAAAGGCAAAATTCAAACCTCAAACTTCAAAATAAATCCCAATGTAATAAAATTCAATTTATCAAAAATTAGCATAATTAACATAAAATAGAGACTAACGGGGTGAACTAATTTTTAAAACACCCATACCACTTTAGTTTTAAAAAAACTCTCCATTTTCTACAAATTAAATTATTACACTTATATATCCCAAAACTTTCTTTATTACCCTGTTTCATATTTTTTGATAGAGCTTCAACATTTAATCTTAATATACGCTAAGGAATTACTAAAGTAAATGAGACCTTTGCAAAACCTGTAAAATGTCATTCTGAACCCTTCGCTATTGTCATTCCCGATTAACCTGGATTAGCGGTTTAGTATTATTTCTCACAATCCCAACTCTCTTGCAATAATTGTTTGCAAAATCTCTGAAGTTCCTCCGCCAAATAAAAGAAACCTGGTATCCCTGTAAAAACGCTGTACAGGATATTCCATTGAATAGGAATAAGCACCAAATATTCGGGTGGCTTCATCTGCGGCGCGGCATGCCACTTCAGAAACAAAATACTTTGCCATTGATGCTTCTTTCATACATTTTTTCCCCTGGTCCATCATCCTTGTAGTGTTATATATCAAAAGTCTTGATGCTTCAATCTCTGTTGCCATAGTGGCTATTTTCATTTGTATTGCCTGGAATTTTCCAATTGGTTTACCGAATTGAACCCTCTCTTTTGCATATTGCAATGAAGCATCATACGCAGCTCTTGCAAGCCCAAGTGATAATGCTGCTGTCATTACACGAATTTCTGCAAGAATGCCCATAAGATTACCAAGACCCCTGCCCTCTGCTCCAAGCCGGTTCTCCGAAGGTATGTAACAATTATCAAAAGCAAGCTCTGATATATCTGTCCCTTTTGTTCCTAATTTGCTGAACTTCGGGCTTACTGAAAAACCGGGAGTACCTTTTTCTACCAGGAAAAAGTTAAGACCTTTAAAACCTTTGGTTTTATCAGTCTGGCAAAGCACAGTAAAGCAATCGGCATAAGGTGCGTTTGTAATCCAGGTTTTCATACCATTTATCACATAACCATCCTTTGCCTTTTGAGCAGTAGTACGGATACCTGCAAGGTCAGTTCCTGCCTCTGGTTCTGTTAATGCAAATGCTACCACTTTTTCTCCTTTAATAGCGGGAATAAACAATCTCTTTTTGTGCTCTTCAGTGCCATATTTAAAGATAAAATTCGTTCCCATAAGACACTGCATAGCAGTGAAGGCAGCCACAGCCATACTTCCCCTTGCCAGTTCTTCGCACATAATGCAAAACATTGTGGTATTGGCATTTGCTCCGCCATATTCAACAGGGTATCTTATACCATAAGCTCCCAACTCCCCTACCCTTTTAAACATATCCCCCGGAAACTCATCTTTCTCATCTATTTCCCTTGCAGCAGGTATAAGCTCATTGTCCACAAACTGTGATATTGTTTTTCTAAGTAATTCTTCTGGTTTCATATGAATCCGATACTAACTAGATTTATTCAAACAAATTTTTATAAAAACCGCTTTCAGCCTACGCTAACCGAAGTCAGCTTCGGCTGACGCAGGTCAGCGGGAAATACATTTTACCAAGTATTATACAAGTCGGCAGCCCACAGTCCACAACAACCAGCAGTATGCAATTTTTGCCAACTGCCAATTGCCAACTGCCAACTTGTCTGTTAATATCAAAAAAATTATCGTTAACATGTTGTCAATAATGAAATATTAAGTGCCTAATTTTTACTCTCCAACGCCTTTGTCAGCGCCGGCACAATCTCAAAAAGGTCCCCTACAATTCCATAGTCAGCAACGCTGAATATCGGAGCATCCGGGTCCATATTTATTGCTATAATAATTTTTGAGTTCTGCATACCTGCCCGATGCTGCACTGACCCTGATATGCCGCAGGCAATATACAGGTCAGGGCTTACAGATAATCCGGTTTGTCCTATCTGCCTTTCCTTAGGAATCCAGCCATTTTCAACAACTACCCGGGAGCCACCAACTTCGCCTCCAATTACTTCTGCTAATGCCTCAAGCAGCTTAACGCCATGTTTGGCTCTTATTCCTCTGCCACCACCAACAATAATCTTTGCATCAGAAAGATTGACACCCCTGTGACCTTTTTTAATTACCTCAAAAATTTTTGTTTTTATATCGCTTGTATTAAGCTGAACCTTACATTTAATAATTTTTACTTTTGACTTTTTACTTATTGTCTTCATAACACCGGGACGCACTGTTGCCATCTGAGGTCTTGTCCTGGGAGTAACAATAGTTGCCATTATATTACCACCAAATGCCGGTCTTGTTTGTAATAAACATTTCTCTTTTTCATCAATTGTGAGTTCGGTGCAGTCGGCTGTAAGTCCCACCTGGAGGCGTTGTGCAATACGTGGTGCTAAATCTCTACCTGTATATGTAGCACTATATAATACAATGCCCGGATTATGTTTTTCAATTATTTCTGATATAACATTTGTGTATGTATTGGTTTGATATATTTTTAGATTCTTATCATCGGCAAGATATACTTTTTCAGCACCGTAAGCTGAAAGCTCGTCAGTTAGATGTGAAACATTTTCCCCTAAAAGCACAGCGCAGAGTTCCTCGCCTAATATTTTTCCAAGCTCATATCCACAACCAAGAAGTTCTAAAGAACCCTTATTCAGCACACCATCTCTATGCTCGGCAAATACCCATATACCACTATATTGGCTTAAGTCAATTTTTTCAACTTCCTTTTTGTCTGATAAAATAGCATCTTGCTTACAGGAATCAAGGCAGGCGCCACAATAAGTGCATCTTTCGTTAAGCACTGCTATTTGTTCTACTATCTGTATAGCATCATAAGGACACGACTTAATACACAACTCGCAACCCGTACAATTATCTTTATCAATCCAAATTTTCATAAGCTGAAAAATTTCATTAGAGATGACATCGCTTCAAGCGATGTCATCTCTTTTCTCTTTCATATTATATTCTTCCCTTTCAATCTATCCAATAGCTCTTTTGCCATTGACTCAGGAGTTCCCGACAGCATTTCTCCTTTTCTCTTATGCTCCGGTGTAAAGATGTGTTTTACATTGGTCGGTGAACCTGTAAGTCCGGTCTTGTCAGCTACGGCACCAATATCACCGGCATTCCAGGTTTTAATATCAGCATCTTCGCTGCAGGCATACATTATTTTATCAATAGTTGGATATCTTGGTTTATTTAGCTCTCTAATCACTGTAATAAGAGCAGGCATATTACATTCTATTTTTTCGTATCCGTCCTCAATCATCCTTTCAGTGAGCAATTTTTTTCCATTTACCTTAATATTCCGTACATACGTAATTTGTGGAAGAGCAAGATATTCAGCAACTTGCGGACCCACCTGCGCTGTATCGCCATCAATTGCCTGATGACCGCAAATTATCAAATCGTATTTTTCAATTTTTTCAATACACCGTCCAAGAGTATAAGCAGTAGCCAGAGTATCAGCACCGGCAAAAGCATTATCGGTAAGAAGAACACCCGCATCTATTCCCATAGAAATTGCCTCCTGCAAGGCGTCAATTGCCTGCGGCGGACCCATTGAAACTGCTGTAATGTTACCTCCGAATTTTTCTTTCAACCTAAGTGCTTCTTCAAGTGCGTGCACATCATCGGGATTGATAATGGTAGGAATACCTTCACGAATTAAATTACCTGTCTTGGAGTCAATCTTAACATCGGTTGTATCAGGAACCTGTTTTATTAATACGATAATATTCATTTTTCTTCGAAAATTTAGGTAAACACCTTATCTAATTTTTTAATTCTGATTATTGGGACAAATTTACAAAATATTCGTTTAGCTTTTTAGTAAATTTATAAATATTATGTAATATATAGAAAATAATTTGTAAAATTTCCTGAATTTTGTTATTTTTAAGAAAAATATTCTAAACAATATGCCTAAAATTTGAAATGAACCTTGACCATTTATCAGCAAATATTGACAAAATACTGGGGATATTCCACCTTCAGACCTTTGCAGGAAGATATTATTAAATCTGTGGCACAGGGAAAAGATACATTAGGATTAATGCCTACCGGCGGTGGAAAATCAATTACCTTTCAGATTCCTGCATTGGCAAAAGATGGATTGTGCATTGTTGTAACCCCTCTTATAGCTTTGATGAAGGACCAGGTTAAAAATTTACAAAAAAAAGGAATTAAGGCAGTTGCTGTTTTTACAGGGATGACACAAAATGAAATTGAAATTGCATTAAATAATTGTATTTATGGGGATTATAAGTTTTTGTATTTATCACCCGAACGATTAGGAACTGAAGTGTTTCTGACCCTGGTTAAAAAAATGAATGTAAATTTAATTGCAGTAGATGAATCGCACTGTATTTCACAATGGGGGTATGATTTTCGCCCTTCATATTTAAAGATAGCTGAAATAAAAGAGTATCTGCCTGATGTGCCGGTTCTTGCTTTAACTGCTACAGCTACCCCTGAAGTTGCTGATGATATTCAGGATAAACTACATTTTAAAGAAAAAAATTTACTGAAAAAAAGTTTTGAACGAAAAAACCTGGTTTATATCGTAAGGGATGTTGAGGATAAGCTAAAAAAATTGCTTGAAATAGCTAATATAGTTAAAGGAAGTGGTTTAGTTTATGTTAAAAGCAGAAAAAAAACAAAGGAAGTTGCACAATATCTTATAAAAAACAAAATTACAGCAGATTTTTATCATGCGGGTTTAGATAATAAAGCAAGGGATAGAAAACAAAGTGAATGGACAAGAGGTAAAATCAGGATAATTGTTGCAACAAATGCTTTTGGTATGGGAATTGACAAAGCAAATGTTCGTTTTGTCGTTCATTTTGATTTACCCGATTCTATTGAAGCATACTTTCAGGAAGCAGGCAGATGCGGAAGAGATGAAAAAAAAGCTTATGCCGTATTACTTTACAACAAATCCGATAAAATTAACCTGGAAAAAACAATCGCTACAAGCTTTCCCGAACTGAAAACCATCAAAAAAGTATATCAGGCATTAGGTAATTATTACAACCTGCCTGTTGGTTCAGGAAAAAACCAGGTTTTTGATTTTAAAATTTACGACTTCGCTTCCAAATTTAGCTTAAATGTATTAACAGTTTATAGCAGCTTAAAAATTATACAGCAGGAGGGCTATCTTGAACTTACCGATGAATTATTTAATCCCTCAAAAATTCATTTTACTGTAAACCGTGAAGAATTATATAAATTTCAGGTTTCCAATGCTGCACTTGATGGCTTTATCAAGCTTTTACTCAGGTTACACTCAGGAGTTTTTACTGATTATGTAAAAATTGATGAATATTCCCTCGCTAAAAAAGCAAATATTACTATTGAAGCAGCAAAAAAATATTTACAAAATTTGAATAGCTTGAACATCATTAATTACATTCCCCAAAAGAAAACACCATTAATAATGTTTACCGAAGAACGCATGGAAGATAAATCGTTATTTGTTTCAAAAAAAGATTATGAGGCGAGAAAAAAAAGATATATTACAAGAGCAAATGCCGTAATGAGCTATGCTTCAAGTGATAATAAATGCAGAAGCCAGATACTTTTATCATATTTTGGTGAAAAAGACCCGTATCGCTGCGGAAAGTGCGATGTTTGTATGAGAAGAAATGAATTAAACCTTAGTAAGTATGAATTTGATATAATATTAGAAAAAATAAAAGAGACTATAAAAAAGGAAGCTGTTTTACTTGATGATTTAGTTGATAATATTCCATATTTAAAAAATAAAGTTTTAAAGGTTATTCAATGGCTTATTGATAACAATAAAATTACTAAATTAGAAGATAATAAAATGGTATGGAATAGTTAGTGAAGTCAGGCTCTTAAAAATTCATTATTGCAGGCATGTTAACGATAATTTTGTTGATATTAACAGACAAGTTGGCAGTTGGCAATAAGCAGTTGGCAATTTGTTTTTTTTGCCACTGATTAACAAGGATGCAATAAACCTGTCAGAGTCCGCCGTGGCGGACCTGACAGAGTTTTCAGGATTAAAAATATTCTGTAATTTCATAAATTATCTTGACAAAATTACTGCTTTCTCTTGTTGAATTGGGTCTGACAGTTGTTGAATCGTGTTTCAAATGTAAGTTACTAATTAACTATAAATTTCCGCACAAATTAACTAAACTTTAGAGGAAATTTTAATCGTTACGTTTGTGCAGTACCTCATGCTCTTTTTTCGTTATGACTCTTAGATTCCCCGGGTCGTTATTATCCGGATTCCTATCTTTGTGATGTATTTCAAGGTTGTCTATTCGGCTTTTTTTTCCAGTCTTATCAGATTTGGTACCGCGACGCCTTATAATTTCCTCTCGTTTGCTTGGTGTTAGTTTTGCCATTTGTTTTCTCCTTTGCTAGTTAGATGGATTGTATTCAAACCATCCAGTAAACTACTACTAAATAAACTGCGATATTGCAGCCTATCACTCGTTAGCTTTTTGTTAAACTAATTAAATATTAATAAATTACAAAGATATTGATTTGCACAAACAATGCAAAACAAAAATTTTATAATTTAAATACAAAAATAGTAAATATTTTGAATTAGTGATGGGAAAGATGATTTTATGAAATTAGAAAAAATATAATAGAAAAAAGAGATGTTATTTCTTTATAATATGAATCACTTAATAATTATTCTATAATCAGTTTCTTAATAGTAACGGTTGGGGTATGTTTTTGTTGCCGATTTCGAAGCACTTACCTGTCAAGTTACACAAAGTTTTATTAAATGCAGAAACGCTGAAACCTGCACTGTCCCGGCAATAAAATATACCGCCTGTTACCGCCTGGTGTTTTATCATCAGCCTTTGTAAACCATTGTCAATATTGCGTTACCCTGTCATTGTCATTTTACTTTCTTGTTTGTTTGTGACGGCATGCGTGTAAGTGTTTTTTATTTTTTTTAAAGGTCAGGTAATTTTTAAAAACAATTTTTCTTTTTGCGTTGGCTTTGCAAGCCCAATAGTTGTATGTTATTTCGGTTATTATTATATCCTGTTCCATTTTTTTGCTTTAGTATAGAATTCCTGTAATGATTGATGAGCAACCGAATCTTTAATACACAAAATCCATTCTTCATAACTTATTGCCTTTATGTCGCAATTTTGAAGATTTGCCATGATTGTCGGCAAATCTTTCATTACCGGGTTATCGGAAGAATACATGTTAAAACGGTTGCCTATTTGAATTTTTACAAATTGTAAATCAATCTGTGCATTTATTTTATGGTCAATTAACTTTTTTTCTGGAGCAACAACATAAAAGAAAATGTTGCAATTTGGTTTATTAATAGTATTGCTTGCAATGCAAACTAAATTGCGACTTGCCTGATTGTATTCAGGAACATGAGTAGTACCCTGACTGAGATTGCTGCCCATTTTGGCTTCAATTATTCCAAACAATCTGGCATCTTGCCGAATTTCAACTTCTCCACGCTTTGAATAATCCACATTAAAATCGCCAATAGCAACATCAGCATGGGTATAGCCCTCTCTGAATTTATCGGCTTGAATAAAAGGACTTGAGATCAATGCTTCTGAAGTCCAATTGGAAATTGCAGAAAATTCAATAATTCCTAATTTCAAACCTTCCTTTATTGATTGATGCACAAGTAATCGTGTCATCCAACCCTCATTATAAATTACAGTCGGATTTACATTAGGTTGTGGTGTTTCAATACTCTTTATTATTTCGATTATGCTTTGCATCGTTATTTCTCCTTTTTATTTAATTTTGGCAATGTGCTTGCAAATAGGGTTGTCTATCTTAAATTTTCACCTTTCCATATCTTAAATATTGATTACAACACACTGAATTCCAGCTATTTTAATTGATCCCTATCTTAATTCCTGTCTTAATCCTTATCTTTCTTTATCTTATTTTTTTTAACCGAAAGCACCCAAGCCGGATTAGCTGTAGATGAACTTTGATTATATATTGTTTTTTCTTTCTTAGACATTTCATAAAGCAAATTTCTGATTTTTGTTCTTTTTTGTTTCTCTGATAAAACATTAGAAAGTTTATCCATTAAAAGTTCGTCAATTTCTGTCCTGCTTGCTTTATGATATTTATTTAAGAATTCAATGATTAAGTTTTTATAATAGGGTTTATCAAATGCTTTGTTCTTAATATATGCAGCCTTTTCATCTGTAGCGGCAGCAACCGAAGCAGCAACAAAATAATTTGGTTTTCTGCCCTCTATCAGTTTTTCTTTTTTTAGCATTGAAGCAGCTTCTTCAGTTATTGGAAGTTTCTTTTGAATCCTGTCGAGCAATACTACATGCGAAAGCGGTAAGTCTTTTCTTTCTATTAGAAGCTTAGAGTAGTTTTCATCAATCGAATGTCCATATATTTGTAAAACAACCCGTTGTGGCTCTGAAAGCAAGTAATCAGGGAGTGGAAAATAACGGTTTCTTTGTGACAAATACATAGTATGAATACCATAACCTAACCTGTCTATCATCCCTAAGTTTACCATTGCATGTGCCATCCATGAGTTTCTGTATCTTTCCGGTGTTTTTTCGCCTTCGGTATAATCGTCAGGATTTCCTTCAAAAAAACTACCTGCATTTGAAAATATCAGTTTATCAATTTTTTCGGTTACTATAATTCTGCTGTTTAGCAAATAATCCTGATGCGCTATGCAATTGTGCATGGCTTCAAGAATAGTACGTGTATCGTATTTATTTACAGTAGTGGCAAGTAATTGGTTTTCAGGAAAAAATTTGTATTTTATGTTACGGATATTTTGTAAAATTTTGGTTGTATTTAAAAGTAAAGGTGGTCCGAAATGTTCATAGGCTTTTTCTTCCGTTTCGAGTTTCCATGTTATTTCAGCAATAGATGGAAGGATGTAATGAAAAGATTCCTCTTTTCCTAAAAGCATTATTGCAGTATTTGTTATTTTACCGTTGATGGTAATTTTTGCCTTATCCAAAAAAGTCACATCGTCCCATGTGTCAATCTCATTGAAGAAACTTGCTTTGCTACTTTTTTCTTTGAATTTTTCACGGGCTACTTTTATTGCTTCGGGGTATAAATCGTTGATACTTGCGTTATCTATTGTTTTGGCGCTCCAATCTTCACACGAGTTATAAATTTGGCGGACATATTCCGAAAAATTACGCAGGTCGGTTTTATTGCTGCCTATCCGGATAAACGGTTTTTTCTGAAAATGGGTTGGTTCGCCTTTGGCTGAAGGTATTCTGAGTAACACTATATTCTTTCCATTATTTTGAAACTCGAAAATCTCAAAATTAATCTTTGGGTGCAGTAAATTGCGAAGCCATAGTTCTAAATCCTGATTGCCTTGTTTGGCATTAGTAAAACTAAAATTAGTGCCTTTAATCGCATGTGTACCATTTTCAACACCCCAAACCAAATAACCAAAGGGCTTATTGCCAATAGTGGCGCCATTGCTCATGGTAGAAATATATTCACCAATTTGCTCGTTGGTAATGCTGCCTTTGCCCATTTTAAATTCTATCCAGGCGGTTTCTGCCGAATTTGCAGTTAATTCATTTAATAAGATATTTAAATCTTCTGTTTGCATACACAATTAATTTCCCTTTCCCTTATTGATAATCTGTCATCTGAATGATATGAATTTGCAGCGTCAAACATTTCTAAAAAATTACCTTGAATTGATTTAAGATAGTTTACAATTTCAAATTCTTTCGCTTCATTTTCTGCAAAAATACGATGATTAAAAAGAAATTCAATTAAATCTTTTTCGGAATTTGTAAGTATGGATATTGTTTTCATATCAAAAAATTTCAGCTCTTAATGAATATTAAAATTAGGATTAGAATTCCTTATAGTTCTGTTGCACATAGAAATTGTATAATATCAGCTAAGTACAATTCTTTATTTTTTCCAGAGGGTATAATTTCAGCATTAAATTTATCATTATAATTTTCAATAATATATTTCACAATCTTTTTTAATGACGATTTTTCACATTCGTTCATCATCAAATCAAAGTACTTTACCCCTGTGTTTATATTAGTTTTCGCTGTTTACCGTAAAGTTGAATAATATCCTTCTCAAATATTCTGATTCCAGTTCCGTGATTTCTAACAGACCCGCTGTCTTTGAGGTGCATTCTTATGTCAATAGCAATTAGAGAATTTTTGAACGCTTCCAAGAATTTGTCAGGGGATGGATTTTCAAGTAGGTATGCCTCATTAAAATAGAATTCTTCTTTGTTGTACTTGTCAAATTTTGTGTCGGCAAGCACGAAGATTGCTTTTTCAAGTTTGCTGATGAATTTGCCAACAATTGTAAAGATGCTCCAAATTGCAATTATTTTCTTTGTTTGCTTGTGAATGAGTTTAACCTGGTTGTTCTTTTTGTCTATGGTAATAGTAATCCCTTGTGAATTTTCCTGTCCAACGTAAGCCGTATTGTATAATGCTTTTCTATTGTTTTTGTCAACATAGCCGTATTTCTCAATTACTTCCTTTTGGGGGAGTTGCCAAACTCCTTTATTGAAAGTAAATAAAGTTATCAGTGATGAAGCGTTCCGCCTTGTGCCTTTCAGTTCTACTCGACCACCGATGTCAGGGACAGCAATGTTTGTTTCTTCAATGCCTAATTCTTGCTCTAATGTGTGTCCAATTCCAGTTGGTCCTCTTCGTCTGGTAGGAACATACCCTTTATCTTTTAAGGCGGTTAGCCTTTTCTGAATTTCCTTTAATGTCATTATTTGCTACTTTTTTTGGAATACAACAATAAATTCATTCCTCATTGTAGATGCCTTTTTACCAGCTATGTTTGTCGGGGAATTCTCTAAAGGCATTCTTTTGTTTGGAATGTTTCTGATAACGGTTTCAATGTGCGTGAATCCGTTTTCTTCAAACAGGTCTTTCGTGATTTCATCTGTTGGGATTGTAACGCCTTTAACGCAACGGTTTCCGACTACATAACAGGCAAATCTTCCTGGTTTGATGGTGGTTGAAATGTTCTTTATTGATTTCTCATAATCAACAAAAAATGATACAACGTCTTTGCTTCTGTTTTTATCTTCTTTCCGGATTTTATCAATGGTTTTATTGAGTGCCTTACTTTTAAATTTTATATCTTCATCATTTTTAATGCCTCCCATTAAAATTTTATCCACTTGCGAAGCATCTGTGTACCCCATCCATTGATTAGTCAATCTTGAATATTGTCCGTATGCAACTGTTGTCCTTGAGTCGCCATAGGGTGGAGAAGTAACTACTATATCAATGGAATTAGCAGGCAAAATGTTTTGAGGAACGGCTTCTACACTATTAAAATCATAGACTGTAGTGGTTGCGCCATTTTTTTTGGCATTGATGTAAGCTATCAGTCCATTTTTGTTTCTGGATAGTTTGCATTCAATTATTCCAAATACGTCTGGCTGGAATTTTTCCATTTGAACAGCAGACATTCTCACCAATTTGAACTCACTGTTTTTTGTCCACGAACTCTCTCTGACTGTTTCACTGAAAGCCACTTTAAAAAAGTTCTGTACCGCTTCATCACTAATTTTATTAATGTACTGCTTAATGATGGCTAACTGTTCCTTTATGTCTTTTGAAAACCAGTAATCAATATTTTTAAAGTCAGGAAGAACGATTGAAAACGAATCTCTTATGCTAAAACGATAAGCGAAAACCTTATCGTTAAAATCTTTTAAGTACAGGTCAAGGGTTTGTAGGTTTATCGGGTTTGTCTTGGTTATCGCAATTAATCGTGCTAATGGGTTTAAATCTGTCCCAATAGCGTCAATGTTTTTCAAATTAGCTTCAACTAATGAGGTTCCTGTACCGCAATAAGGGTCAAAAAGTCGTTTAGATTTTCCCCCGTATTTGTCAATCAGTCGTCTGGCTACTTGGGGTATCATCATAGCTGGATAGCTATGAAAACAATGGGTATATTCTTTCGTATTGTCCTTTTTAAAGTCCCACGTGGTATCAATGTATTTTTTTCCCATTTTTATCAAATATTTTATGCTGCAAATTTAATACAATTTAACAATTTATGAAATGGTAAGAGCAAATTTTTTTGCAAGTTTTGATATGCGGGAATGTAAATAAATATGTATTTTTCTACTTAGGCAGAGCCTATGCCGAACGGTTTGCAAGTAAAAAATCGTTGGCGATTTCACCTACAATATTTCATTAATACTACTTGGGTTCAAAATTACTAATTTCTTATCAGATAACCACTTCATCGCCAATGGTTTTTGCTCGCTGTTAGCGGTTCGTGCTTCTCTGTATACAATGTTATTTACTTTCAATTTACTCTTAAATTGGTGTTGTTATGGTTTCGTGCCTTACTTTTTCCTTTTTTTTCTTCTTTCCTTTTTTCCTTGGGAAGTCTTTCCAAAACTTTAAATAACTGGAACTCTCTTCGAATTTGAATCTAAGTAGTTCTTGAGAATTGCCAATATTTAGAATTGGAATAATTATTTGTGGTTTTCTCGAACTGGGTAATTTACTACCTGCAAATTCAAATGTTGGTTTAATTATAATGTTTCTACCTTTATAATCTTCATATTCAAAAGTTACACGGTTAAACTTGTCAATTGTTGTGCATTTGAACAAATAAACATTTGGATAAATACTATTGACTTCAATTTTATTTACAATGTCTTCTACGGCATTACATGCAGCCAATATTTCTTCTTGTGAGGGGAAGTCATCTCTTTTATGTTGGGTTCTATTTCTAACAGATAGCACATTGTTTTTACTAAAGCTCTTCGGTATTTCAGAAATTAGGTTGCTTAATATTTTAAAGTTGCTTGGCTTAATATCAAAGAGTTGAATTTTGCTTTCAAAAGGGAAAGACACTAATTCTGCTTTATGCCAAAAGTCAGGCATTTCATTTTCATTTCTTTTGTATTTGTCCGCACCTTCAATGAGCAAATTATTGCATATATCTAGTAAAGCAGCAAACCCTTCTGTCAATGGGAAAAGAGTGTTTTTCCCTTTATTGTCCAATTCTAATTTTTCGTCTGATCCTATTTGATGCCCGTTTAATTTCTCACACATTAGATTTCTTGCATCTTCAAAGTTGTATTTGAAATGTGTTTTAAGAAAATGGTCAGACAAGATTGTCCAGGTGATAAATGATAAGGTTTGCTCTAAAACCTCTTCAAGTGAAATCCAAAAATTAACAGCAGCACTTCGTATTTTCTCTTTGTCAGAGTCATTAAAACTTACACAACTTCTGGTTGTATCTTTAAATTTTTGCAATTTTAACCAAAACTTGCTTAGATGGTTTGGATAGATATTAATATCAAACCCTAACTTCCACAAAATTTTATCAATTAGAACTTCTTCTTCTTCAGGAGTGGTTGGCATTTCAAAATTGCCAAAAAAATATTTAAAGGTTTGAGTAATCTGAAGTGTACCCGAAAGAACCGTATCTCTAATAATTTTCTTAGGTTCTTCTTGCATTGTATAAGCTACAAGTTTGTCCCTTATGGTTTCCTTCTCATAAAACCGCAATTTCCAATCAAGTTGTTGTTGAATTGATGGTTCTGAATAAATTTTGTTCAGTAAATTATTTAACCGCCTTAAACCTAAATTTGATTTTTCCGAAACTGCACGAATTCCAAGTTTATTGCACTCATGATAAATTCCATAAAACCCTTCGGCTTGTTTTGTCATGGGTCTTCTAATTTCAGTAGGCGGAATAAAAATTACCTCACAGTCAATTAGTTTTTCAATTGACTTGATTATGTGTTCATCATTTTCTAATAGAATTAACTGGATACAAACATCTTTATCTAGTGGTTTGATTATGTCATCAGAGGAGCCTTTGAATGCTTTTGTATCAGGCAAGAAAGTTCTAAAATTTTTGTCCGTGTCAATAATCTCTTTTAATAAAGATTTGATTTCACTATCCCCTAGAACATTGATAAATAAATTAGGTGTTTCAGAGATTCTATTACTATCATAGTAATAATATTCCTTTTCTATTAGGTCAAAGTAAAACATGCCCCAATCAGAGCTTTGTTCAAGTCGTAGTAATTCATCAATTTCAGAAATCAATTTAGTAATAATATTTTCGCCTGAAGACAAATGAACTTCATGAAAAACAGAGCAAGAAGGGTCTGAACAATGCCAAAGCTTTAGAGCTCCTTTTGGTTGGATAAATCTGCTAATATTACTTTTTAAAAGTCCCAATGGGCCAACTATGTATTCGCCAACTTGAAAAACACCTTTAGGTGTTTTATCAAGTAATTTGATTACACCTTTATTTTTTAAAACATTATCTTGCTCTTCAAATTCCTCATAGTACTTGTCGTATAGTAGTCGGCCATATACCCAAGGATACATCAACGTGTTATCAAGAATTTGTCTGTTAAGTAATTCTTCAATTGCTTGAATACTGGTTTGTAGAACATCAACTATAAGTTCATCGTGATAAAATTCCATTAGCAATGAAAATTTTATGAGATGGTTTTCTGTTTCTTTAAATTTGTCCTCCTTCAATCTATTAAATATGGCTGTTCCATATTCTGTTAAAACAATCTTTTCATCAATAGAAGCAGGGACATTATAATCTTCTTTAATAATAGATTTATAAAAAAGAGTCCGTAAACTAAAAAGAGTTTTAAAGTTTTTAAGAAACTTTTCGTCTGTGTATTTTTGTTTTAACTCATCTATTTTATCTTTCATCTTATACGTATGTTTAATGTTTATCTACTGTTGTTTGTCTTAGCATGACCGCTAACGTCAGTCTGTCTAAAAACCTTTAATTCTATATAAATATTTTTCAAAAATAAGACGATTTGAGCAATGCTCAAAATTTAACTGATAAATATATTTTGAGAATATACCTTCGGCATATCGCC